>QWCP01000004.1_pt1 | contig 197489 bp, 180 predicted proteins | sample 1972561 | NCBI WGS metagenome assembly QWCP01 (sample SAMN09866705, study PRJNA288562) | Human vaginal metagenome isolate pre4_vaginal, whole genome shotgun... | isolation source: vagina | host: Homo sapiens | place: USA: California
TTCGTTGATGGTCCAGGTACCGTCAGCGAAAAGCCAGATAACATCCCCACTGTAGGGGTCCAGCAGGTACTTTAAGGTGCCATCGGTTTTCATGTTGTGGTGTCCTTGGCATAAGCATGCCAGGTTCTTCGGATGTGTTGGCCCGCCTTCAGCCCAGTTATGTCGGTGGTCTAACTGGGTGAGGAAAGCTGGTTTGTTGCATCCGCCGACTCGGCAGGTTCCGTCGCGGCCTTCGACATGTTTGCGCATAATCAGGCCCGGTTGGTAGCCGTCTGCTTCGGCTACCTCGCCGGTTAGATCCCGGGTTTTATCATGCGGCATGGCTTCTTGGCGCCAGCCAAAGCCTTCAATAAAGGTTGGGGCATTCTCAATATCGCAGGCCTGATAGGTGTGTAGCACCACAGCGGCTGGAGGCTCAATCTCACCGGACAGCAGTTTCTTGACAGCATCCGGAATCGTCAGGTCGTGCTTGGCAGCGGTTTGGTGGATGAAGGCATCGAGTTTAATGCCGGTATCTTCAGTAACTTGGAGTTCTAGCCAGGCGGAGGTTGGAAGAAAAGCGGTAGGTGTCTTTGGGGCGGGTGTCGCGATATGCGATGGAGTCATCCAGGGTTTTACAGATGTCGCGGACTTTGCGTCTGATTTGGCTGCGGGTAGGAAAAGCCTGATTCGCCTTGGTGGGGGTGAAGAAGTCGGCCAGGATGGTGTCGATGAAATCCAGGGTTTCCGTAGTCAAGGCGGTTAGTGCTGACATGGGCTGATCAATAGCAATCAAGGACTCGATGTCGAGCAGGCACAAGGTGTCTTGTATGGCTTTGACTTTCGGCAGGCTATCAAGCCGGTGGATGGCACGCAGACCTGCTTTGATGTGACCTTCCGGAAGTGACCAGGCCGCCACTAAAGATAGGGCGGTGGTGTTGATATCGGCTTGCAGGCTGGGCATGGCAGCCTGCCAGGTGTCATAGATGGCACGGCGGGCTTTAGCGCGAGCAACCGCGTGTGGGTTATTAGGGTTTGTCGTTGAGAAGAAAAAGTTAGGTGGGCGTGTGACAGTGGTGGTCATGGAAGTCTCCCCCGAGACAGATACTGGTTTAGAAGCTGTGTTCTAACCGTAATTCTAGTACCACATGGCCTGTTTGGCTATAGTCAGTGGCAAATTAATGTCAAGTCGCTACTATGAACGGGGGTAGTGGCACCCTGTTAGCTAGGAGGTTCGATAGGGTGCAGTAGGGGTAAGGTGAGAAAACAATCAAAACCCCACGTGCGTTGTTGGCGGCACGTGGGGCGTGGGGATCTACTGGGCGTCGGAAAGCGCGTAGGCAGCACCAGCGCTTGCGGCGGTGACGGCCAGGACTGCCGGCCAGGAGCCAATCTTCTTAGCCAGCGGGTGCGAGAGGCCAAACGCGCCGGTGTATAGAGCAGCAAGGCCAGCCGTAGTGGCTGGGTTCGTCTTAGCCCACCAGCTGCGTCCGGCCCAGACGCCAGCGGCGGCGAGTACAACGCCGCCTAGCGGGCGGATTCCAGTTTCCCGAGCTGTGAGCCAACCGCCAATGAGACCCAGAGAGACGGTCGCGGCCGTCGATACGTCCTGTGGTTTCTTAATGTCAATCATTCCCATGCGCTTCAGTTTAGGCCGCCTGCATGGACGGTGGCTAGACTTCCCTCCATGAATCACGCAGCAACGTACACTTCAGAAAAGCAAGCTTGGCTCGCCATGGCGGCGCTGTCACTCGGCTTCTTTATGTCGTTGCTGGATCAATCAATGATTGCAGTTGCGCTTCCCGACGTCCGTCGTGAGTTCAACGCCGACGTCAATCAGGTGCTGTGGGTCTCGGCCATCTATTTGCTCGCCGTGGTTGTGCCTCTCCTGTTTACTGGAAGGCTAGGGGATATCTACGGGCAGAAGCGAATGTTTCAGCTCGGCAACGGACTCTTTGGGCTTGGTGCACTGCTTTGTGCGCTGGCGCCATCCATAGAGTTTCTCATCGCTGCGCGGTCGCTACAAGGCCTAGGTGCCTCCATTCAGATGCCGCAGACCATGGCGGTGATCAACCGTGTTTTCCCTCGTGAGCGGCGCGGCCGTGCGCTGGGCGCCTGGGGCGTGGTGGGTTCGCTGGCCACTCTTGCTGGACCGCTTGTAGGAGGCTTCGTCGTAGCCGCGTTTGGGTGGCAGGCGGTTTTTGGGATCCACATTCCCATTGTCATTGCAGCGATTGTCCTTTCCGGCCTGTGGGTGCCTGCCTTACCGACGGCGACCGGGAAGATTGACTTCGTGTCGGTCGGGGCGTCATTTGTTGCGTTGACCTGCTTCGTCTTTGCCGTGCAACAAGGGCCAGAGACGGGCTGGCCGTGGTGGATTTGGGCCCTACTCGTCGCCGGGATTGTCGGCATGGTTATCTTTGTGCGCCTGCAATCATCCCGTGGGGCGGCAGCGCTCGTTCCGCTTGGGTTGTTTAAGGACCGGAACTACTCCGTGGGCACGGTGGCCATCGTGTCTATGGGCTTTATGGCTGCGTCGATGATGATTCCGATCATGATGTGGTTGCAGGTCGAGCAGGGGATATCGGCGGGAGATGCCGGAATGATCGTCACGCCGATGGCTCTGGTTTCTTTGTGCGTGTCACCGCTAGCGGGCATTTTGGCAGATAGGCTGCATCCACGACTATTAGCGCTCACGGGCTTCGGCATGTTGATTGCCACTTTCGCCGTGCTGTGGTTCCTCATGCACGCGGGTGTTTCGGGGTGGTGGCTGAGCCTGCCATGTGCGGCCTTGGGGGCGGGACAGTCCTTTATTTGGGGATCCAATGCCGCGACGACGATGCGCGATATTGATGCACATCTCATGGGAGCTGCTTCCGGTGTCTATAACACATCGCGACAGGTGGGCTCGGTGATTGGTGTGGCCGGTGTATCAGCAGTCATGCAGGTCGCCGGCGCGGCGGACTCGCTGGTCGCTATCGCTGCGATCCTTTTCGTCGGGTGTATTGCTTCGCTCTTCTTCCGGGATACCCTGCACGCTGGTGTGGAGACTGCGAGCCAATAGGGAAGCGAGTAGATTGGATGTCATGCGTCTTGCTGTACTGACATCCGGTGGTGATTGCCCCGGTCTGAATGCTGTTATCCGCGCGGTCGTTCGCACCGCATCCAACGAGTTCGGCGATACGGTCGTCGGCTACGAGGACGGCTGGGTTGGTCTGATGGAAGACCGACGCCGTGACCTTTATGACGACGCTGAAATTGACCGCATCCTCCTTCGCGGCGGAACCATCCTTGGTACTGGCCGCCTCCACCCTGATAAGTTCAAGGCTGGGCTGGACACCATCAAGGCCAATATGGCCGATGCTGAGGTTGATGCGCTCGTCGCCATTGGCGGCGAGGGAACTCTCAAGGGTGCTAAGTGGCTTTCTGACAACGGTATCCCAGTTGTCGGCGTTCCAAAGACCATCGATAACGACGTCAATGCAACGGACTACACCTTCGGTTTCGACACGGCCGTGTCCGTGGCCACCGATGCGATTGACCGCCTTCACACCACTGCTGAGTCCCACAACCGCATCCTCATCGTGGAGGTCATGGGCCGCCACGTTGGGTGGATTGCGCTGCATGCAGGCATGGCCGGCGGCGCGCACTACACGGTGATCCCTGAGGTTCCATTCGATATCGCAGATATCACCAAGGCGATGGAACGCCGCTTCCAGATGGGTGAGAAGTATGGCATCATCTGCGTCGCCGAAGGAGCACTTCCCAAGGAAGGCACCATGGACTTCGAAGCGGGCGGTGTCGATCAGTTTGGTCACCAGACCTTCAACGGAATTGGTCAGGTCATCGGCGATGAGATCAAGAAGCGCACTGGTTACGACGTGCGCACGACGGTCCTCGGCCACATCCAGCGCGGCGGCACGCCGACGGCGTATGACCGCGTCCTGGCAACCCGTTACGGCACCCACGCCGCCCGTGCTGCGCACAATGGTCAGTCCGGAATGTGCGTCGCCCTCCACGGTGAAAACATCGATCTCGTCCCGCTCGAGGATGCCGTGGGCAAGCTGAAGGTGGTTCCGGCAAAGCGTTATGCCAACGCGCAAGCCCTCTTTGGTTAAACGCCGTGACAAGGTCGCCCATAGTTAATAAAGGTTTCGATGACAAGCGTATTAGCTTTCCTTGCTGAGCAGCCGGTCCTGTTGGTGTTTTTGCTGATTGGCATCGGCATGGCGCTCGGCGGCATCAAAACCCGGGGAATTAGCTTAGGGGCGGCCGCCGTTCTCTTCCTTGGTATTGCTTTTTCGGCCGCCGCCTCCGCCGTTGGTGTGGAGGCCTCCGTACCTCCCATTCTGGGAATGCTCGGGTTGGTGCTCTTTGCCTTTGGCATTGGCAATAATTCTGGGGTGTCCTTCTTTAAGTCGCTGAAAACCGCGACGGGCCCAGTGCTGTCGATGATTGGAGTCTTCATCGTCGCGGCGCTTGCCGCGTGGGGGTTGGGCACTTATGTCTTTGGGCTATCGAATGCCACCATCGCGGGTACTTTTGCCGGCGCTGTGACGAATACCCCCGCGTTGGCGGCGGCGTCGGAAGCTACGGGTGATCCCGGCGCAGCAACCGTGGGCTACGCGGTTTCTTACTTATTCGGCGTCATCGGCATGCTCGCGGCCACGGTGCTCGTGCTTCGCGACGCCGGGAATGACGACGACACCCTGTCACCCGTCACGCGCCAGCACATGCAGATTTTGAGAGAAATCGCGGTGGCAGAGATTGCAGACATCGGCAACGGGGAAGTGCAAGTGACCCGCCTGCGGCGCGTCGGCAGCAATGATATCGTCCTGCCGAAGTTTTTCGATGTGTTGCACCCAGGTGATGTGGTCACGCTCGTCGGTGCCCCGGAAGATCTGGACAATATCATTGAGCGCGCTGGCCGTGAATCCCCGCAGATCCTCAACGATGACCGCCACGAGCTAGACTTTCGTCGCATTACTATCTCCGAGCACAGCTTGGCTGGCCTGACTATTGCGGAGCTGAACAACCAGCTGTCTGACCGGTGGGGCGCGCGCATTTCGCGCGTTCGCCGTGCGGACAACGATCAGGTTGCTATCCCCGAACACATCGTGGAGCTGGGAGATCGCGTGCGCGTCGTGGGCTCAAAGAAGTCGCTGCGCGAGATCTCAAACTTTCTTGGGGATTCTTCGCAAGGCCTAACCGATATCAACCCCGTATCCCTCGGCCTCGGCTTGGCCCTTGGCATCTTTGTAGGGCATATCGATATCCCGCTTCCGGGCGGATCTTCCTTCAACCTCGGTGCTGCCGCCGGCGTTCTCATCGTCGCGTTGGTCATGGCGCGGATTGGGCGAATCGGCAATACAGTGACCGCATTGCCGCACTCAGCCAACACGATTCTTTCCGAGCTCGGACTGTTGCTCTTCTTGGCCCAAGCCGGAACGAATGCGGGCGGGGAGATCGCCGGTGCCTTTACAGGCGGCGCGTGGTGGAAGATTCTTCTCCTTGGCATCATCATCACAACGCTGGTCGCATTCGGGTTTGCCTTTGTGATGCGCCGATTCCTGCGCGTCGGCGCTACAAAGACGGCGGGTGCTATGGCCGGAGCTCAGACTCAACCGGCAGTTCTCGCTTTTGTGAATAATCGGACGAGCACTGATCAGCGTGTGTCCTTGGGCTATGCCATGGTGTATCCAGCGGCCATGATTGCCAAAATTCTTATTACGCACGGCATCACCTTGTTGGGTTAGGCGGTTGCGCACGGTGTCGCGTTAACATACTAAGATGGCACGCATGACTGCTGCGATGTATGACCTGATGGACTACGACGAGGTCCTGGAAAAGTTCGAACCCGTAATGGGCATGGAAGTTCACGTGGAGCTCAATACGGAAACCAAGATGTTCTCCACCTCTCCCACGAACTTCAACGCAGCCCCCAATTCCAACGTGGACCCGGTTTCGCTGGGTCTGCCCGGAGCATTGCCGGTGGTGAATTCAAAGGGCGTGGAAGGCGCCATCAAGATCGGTCTGGCGCTGAACTGCAAGATTGCGGAATCGTCGCGCTTTGCTCGCAAGAATTACTTCTACCCGGATCAGCCGAAGAACTATCAGATCTCTCAGTATGATGAGCCGATTGCATACGACGGCTACCTTGACGTCGTTCTCGATGACGGCACCGAGTGGCGCGTAGAGATTGAGCGCGCCCACATGGAAGAGGACACCGGAAAGCTCACCCACTTGGGTGGCGCGGACGGCCGCATCCATGGCGCGACCTCCTCGCTGGTGGATTGCAACCGCGCGGGCATTCCGCTCATCGAGATTGTGACCAAGCCGATTATTGGCGCCGGTGAGCGTGCCCCCGAGGTTGCCCGCGCCTATGTGTCCGCACTGCGCGAGCTCGTCGCGGCGCTGGGGGTCTCCGATGCCCGCATGGATCAGGGTTCGATGCGCGTGGATTCCAACGTGTCACTGCGCCCGGTGGGCCAGGAAGAGTTCGGCACGCGTACCGAAACCAAGAACATCAACTCCCTGCGCTCGGTCGAGCAGGCGGTGCGTTTTGAGATGCAGCGCCAGGCGCAGGTGCTTGTCGACGGTGGCGAGATCGTCCAGGAAACCCGCCACTACCAGGAAACGGATGGCTCGACCTCGAAGGGCCGCCCGAAGGAGACCGCGGAGGACTACCGCTACTTCAACGACCCGGATCTGCCGCCGGTGATTGTCTCCCGCGAGTGGGTTGAGGAGATCCGCCAAACCCTGCCGGAGATGCCGTGGATTCGCCGCGCCCGCATCCAAGAGGAATGGGGCCTGAAGGACGAGGAGATGCGCGATCTGGTCAACGCTGGCGCGCTCGATCTCATTATCGAAACCGTGGATGCCGGCACCAGCCCGGATGAGGCCCGCTCTTGGTGGGTTTCTTACCTGACCGGTAAGGCTAATGAGGCGGGCGTTGAGCTGAGCGCCCTCGATATCACCCCGGCTCAGGTCGCGCGCGTGGTCGAACTGGTCAAGGAAGGCAAGCTGACCACCAAGCTTGCTCGTAAGGCGGTCGACGGTGTCCTCGAAGGCGAGGGGGATGTCGACGAGGTCGTCGCCAAGCGCGGGCTCGAGGTCGTGCGCGATGACGGCGCAATCGAGAAGGCCGTTGATGATGCCCTGGCAGCCAACCCGGACATCGTGGAGAAGTACAAGGCCGGCAACAAGAAGGTCACCGGCGCCATCGTTGGTGCGGTCATGAAGGCCACCCAGGGTAAGGCTGACCCGGGGCAGGTTAACAAGCTGATTGCGAAGAAGCTCTCTTAATTGGTATAAATTTCCATTAGGCGAGGTCAGGCGGCTGCGGGGTACCGTGGTCGCCATGACTATTTCTGCTAAAGCACTCCAAAAGACAGGCCCAAACGAACCTTTTAAGGTTGTGACCATCCAGCGCCGTGACCCGCGCGCCGATGACGTCGTCATCGACATCAAGGCCGCGGGCATCTGCCACTCGGACATCCACACCATCCGCAATGAGTGGGGTGAGGCGTACTTCCCGCTGACCGTGGGCCATGAGATCGCCGGCGTGGTGTCCGCCGTAGGGGAGGACGTCACCAAGTTCCAAGTGGGCGATCGCGTCGGCGTCGGCTGCCTGGTGAACTCTTGCGGCGAATGCGAGCAGTGCCAAGCTGGAATGGAGCAGAACTGCCTCAACGGTGGTGTGGGCACCTATAACTCCACCGACGTCGACGGAACGATCACCCAAGGTGGCTATGCGGAGAAGGTCGTGGTGAATCAGGACTTCGTCCTGCGCATTCCAGATGCCCTTGACTTTGATGTCGCAGCGCCCCTGCTGTGTGCCGGCATTACCACCTACTCTCCGCTGGCTCGCTGGGACGTCAAGGAAGGACAGAAGGTGGCCGTCGTGGGCCTCGGCGGTTTGGGGCACATGGGTGTGCAGATTGCCGCTGCCAAGGGCGCGGATGTCACTGTCATCTCGCGCACCTCGCGCAAGGCTGAGGAGGCCGCGAAGCTGGGCGCGAACCGTACGCTCGCCACCACCGAAGAAGAGGACTTTTTCAGAAACCACCGCGGGGAGTTCGACTTCATCCTCTCCACGATTTCCGCCGAGTACAGCCTCGAGGACTACCTGCGGATGCTCAAGCCCCGCGGAATCATGTCTGTCGTGGGGCTGCCGCCGGAGGCCCTGCCATTGCGTCTCAACCGCCTGGTAGGCGGCGGCAAGGTGCTCACCGGCAACAACATTGGCAGCATCGCCGAAACCCAGGAAATGCTGGACTTTTGTGCCGAGCACGGCCTGGGAGCGGTCATTGAGAAGGTCGGCGTCGATGACGTCGATGCCGCCTATGAGCGCGTCGTTGCGGGTGATGTGAAGTTCCGATTCGTCATTGATACCGCTACGTTTGCCGAGCATTAAGAGGTGAGCCGCCTCATGCTTTAGCGGCCATTGGAGCAAGCTCTCCACGGCCGCACACCTGTTTTCCTGTCAGGATGGAGTACCGTGGTAGTAGTGTGCCGCCGTACTCCATCAAAGGTATGGCGCGTTTTTATGCGCTAGCCATTAAGCATAAAGAGAAGAAACTAGAAAACAGATAGGAAAACGTGTCTTATAAAAACGTCGTAGGCATCGCTTTGTCCTTCATTGGCTTGCTCGTGGGTGCGGGCTTTGCCACGGGACAGGAAGTTGTCCAGTACTTTACGTCCTTCGGTATTCCCGGCATGTGGGGAATCCTGGTTGCCGGTTTGGTCATGACCCTTGCCGGTACAGTCTTTCTTCAACTAGGAAGCTACTTCCACGCCAGCGAACACAACCAAGTCTTCCGTAACATTACTCACCCGATCATCTCGCGCATTCTTGATGTTGCGGTGATTCTCACGCTGTTTGCGGTGGGCTTTGTCATGCTGGCAGGTGCTGGCTCCAACATGGAGCAGCAGTTCGGTTGGCCTGCCTGGGTAGGTTCGTTGCTCATGCTCGTGCTTGTCATGGTTACGGGTATGTTCGACGTGGACAAGGTCTCCCAAGTTATCGGCCTTTTGACCCCGACCATCATCATCGCCGTTCTTTTCGTGGGCACCTATACCTTGCTGCACATGCCGGAGAGCGTTGATGCGGCGATTAGCGCCTCTGAAGCGATTGAGTCCCCGATCCCGAATTGGTTGGTCTCCGCGCTGAACTACAACGGCCTCGCCCTCATTCTGGCTGTATCGATGTCCCTGGTGATCGGTGGCGATAACATCAGCCCGCGCGAGGCCGGCGTTGGTGGCATCGTAGGCGGCGCGGTCTACGCGGTGCTCATGGGTATCGCTGGTTTTTCCTTGCTGATGAACGCGGAGAATGTGGGAGATTCAGATATTCCGATGCTGACCCTGGTGGACAACGTTCACCCAGTCCTTGGCGTCATCATGGCAGTCATCATTTACCTGATGATCTTCAACACGGCCATCGGCATGTTCTATGCGCTGGGTAAGCGTTTGTCCTCCGGCAACGAGTCCAAGTACCGCATCATCTTTATCGCCGGCTGCCTTGCAGGTTTCGCGGTTTCCTTCGCCGGCTTCAAGGCGCTCATGCAGTATGTGTACCCGGTTCTGGGCTACATGGGCATCGTCCTCGTCGTCATCCTGGTGGTTGGATGGCTGCGCTCCCTGGGCAAGATCAAGGATGAAGGCTTGCGCCGCGAGCGCATCCGCGCCCTGCTTCACCTGAAGCTGCACCCCGATTCGGAATATGACGCAGCGCGTTACGACGATGAGATTGGTCAGCAGATCGCCGATTCCAACATGGATGATGAAGCCCTCTTTGAGGATCTCGTCTCCGATGTGGTCGATGAGCTGGATGCGGACGAGGAGCTCGACTTCGACAAGGAAGAGTGGGAAGAAAACCGCAACGATCACTCCTATTACACCGAGCGCGACGCCGTGGAGCAGGACCGCAGCGACGAAGAGATCAAGGCCTGGGTGGAAGAAACCGGCGCGGTGGGAGATCCCGCTGAGGATGAAGACCTCCCCGAGGACTCACAGAAGAACTAGTGGAGCAACAGCTTCGCTGTTAGTGCAATCATGACGCAGCCGATGACGATGTTGACGACGCGCCACGTCGTCGGCTTGGCCAGCACGTGGGAGAGCTTGTAGGCGCCAAAGCCTAGGGAGGGGAACCACACTGCGCTGGCCATGATGGCGCCTGCTGCGAACACCCAGCGCTGGTCGCCATATTGGTTTGCAATGGAGCCCAGCATGACTAGCGCGTCGACGTAGGCCAGGGGGTTGAGCCACGTCAGCGCCAATGCCCCAAGGACGGGCTTGACCCAGGATTTCGAGCGCATGCGGGGGCGGATCTTCGTAAGCACTGAGTTCCCCGGTGTCCCAGAGGAACCCGAATTCTCATCAACCACTTGGGCCACCGGTGCGGTTTCCTCAATGACAAGCGCTTCCTGTTCCTTCTTGAAGGCATCGCGGAAGCACGTGAAGCCGAAGTAGATGAGGTAGGCCGCGCCGAGGTACTTCACCACGACGAGCGCGGTGGGGAAGCGCTCCACAAGGACGCCGACGCCGGCGGTGCCGCCGGTGATCAAGATGACGTCGGAAAGCAAGCATGCCAACAGGATGGGGCCAACATGGTCGCGTTTAATACCCATCTTGATGATGTAGGCATTCTGCGGTCCGATGGCGATGATGAGGGACAGGCCCAGCGCAAATCCTGCTAGCAATACTGACATGGCTTCTAGTGTGCGTATATCGACATATGAAGTCCAGTTAAATGCTCTACATCTGGTTTAATATTGCTTCATGAACCCGCTGCATACCGAAACACTGCTGGCCATCATCGATGAAGGTTCCTTCGAGGGTGCCGCGGCTGTGTTGGGAATCACTCCCTCGGCCGTGAGCCAGCGCATCAAGGCACTGGAGGTGTCGACGGGCCGAATACTCCTGCGCCGCGGGACCCCCGTCACCGTGACTGAGGCGGGGGAGATCGTCGCCCAAGCCGCGCGGCGCATGGCGCTGGTCCAGGCGGAAGCGGATGCGCGGCTTACCGAGCGGTTGTCCCGCGTGCCACTGACCGTTGCCATCAACTCGGATTCCCTGGCCACGTGGTTTCGTCCTGTAATCCAGCGCACCGCCGAGCGCGGTGCGGCAGCGCTGCGCATCCGCATCGAAGATGAGGCCCGCACGCTCGCAATGCTGCGCCGCGGCGACGTTCTGGGAGCTGTGACTCGCGAGCAAACGCCGGTCTCCGGCTGCGAATCCACGTACCTCGGTACCATGCGCTACTTTGCCGTCGCCGCGCCGGAGCTGGCGGAGACCTTTGAGGACTGGGAGACGCTGCCCATCGTGGGTTTCGGGCCGAACGACGCCACCTTGGATGACGCCATGCGTGAGCGCTTCATCGACTCCCACGTCCTGCGCGCACGGGTATCTCAGATTCCCTCCTCGGAGAGTTATGTCGAAGCTGTGCGCTACGGGCTGGGCTGGGGCTTGGTGCCGCGCCTGCAGGCCCAGCCATTGCTGGAGTCCGGGGAGCTGGTGCTTCTCGACGACTTCCCGCTCGACATCGACCTCTACTGGCAACGCTGGCGGCTGGAGTCGGAATTGCTTGCCGATCTCACCGAAGACGTCTTAAACGCTGGCCATGCGGTTTTAGCTTCGCGCCGCGCCGGTAAAGATGCACCATAAGGGTGCTGCGCTGCCTTAAGTTGGAGGTATGAGCGATAAAACTCCTGATAAAGCCACCAACTTTGATGACGATATCCCGACCTACACGGGCAAAGACTCCGTGAAGGACAGCACCCCCGCGGAAGCTGCGGCCGAAAAGCCGAAGAAGAGCAGCCTCTTCCAGCGCCCGGGGCGCGCCGAGCCGCAGGTGATCAAGCCAAAGAAGGCTGAAGAGCCCGCCGTCGAGGCCGAACCCGAGGCGAAGACCGAAACCTTTGATAGCGCCTCCAAGGAATCCCTGTCTTTCGATAGCGCTGCCGCAGATGCTGAAACTGAAACTACTGCTTTCCCACGCGCGGAGGTGACGGCAGGAACCGATACGGAAACGACTGCAATGCCGGCGGCTGAGGCTGATGAAGAGCCCAGCGCCGTTGCCGTGGCTGACCCTGCGGCTGAGCCAGTCACCGCAACCGAGGCGGAGGCTGTAGAAGAAAAGCACCCGTCGGCCCGCCGCGGCACCATTGACTTTGGTCTGCTTTTCGTGCGCCTAGCGCTCAGTGTTTACCTGCTCGTGGGGGGTGCTTCGACCTTCTTTAAGCTCGGCGGCAACGAGGGACTGTCAGGCTTGGAGAACGAGTTCAGTGAGTACACCATGGCGGCGGCCTTGGCCATCGGCGTGCCGACCGTCCAGCTCATTGCCGGCGCCTTCCTGCTTCTGGGCCTGGTCACCCCGTTGGCCGCTATGTTCGGCCTCATCGTCACAGGCTTCTCCGCTATTCACGGCCTCAACGCCTCCGGTGCCGGGTTGGATGTCTTTGCCTGGAATGAGAGTGTCTGGCTGGGTCTGGTGCTCTTTGTTATCGCAGTGGCCCTGCAGTTCACCGGTCCGGGATTCATCTCCCTTGACTTCAATCGCTCCTGGACCCGTCGCCCACTGGCAACCTCGTGGGTCTTCATCGTCATCGGCGTTGCCGCGCTCGTGGCTATCTGGTGGTTTGGCGCTGGCGTTAACCCGTTGAGCTAAGAGTTTTAGCGCCGACTTAAGCTCCCAGCCTGCAGTTATACAGCAGTTATACACCAACTATTGTTGTTTTCCATTGCGTAAAGTAAGTTGGTTTCCGTGATGGAAAACAATGACTTTGGTGCCGCAGGAGAGGAGCTTTAGTTTTGTCTGATCAGGATGTTCGAGACGCACTCGCATTTGAGGAGCAACAGCAGGTGGCCGCAGCGAAGCGACCGCCCGTCTGGCTGAGTCTGTTCGCATCAGCTGCATACGGCGCGTGGTTTGCCTACATGTGGATCAAGGATGACGTCCATCCTCTCGTCCTTGTTGGTGGACTGCTTCTTGTACTCGCGCTCTTGGTGAGTCTTGCCGTCTTTTACCGCACGGGGGTGCGGGATTCGATGCGTCAGAAGGTTGATCCGCACGCCTCCAGGAATGTGACCTGGCGCTTCTACGCAGGATTGGGGTTTATGTTTCTGCCGGCACTGTTCAATCCCTTTGTTGAAGGGCACGTTATTGCCTCGTGCATCGCGGGTGTGCTGTGCAGTCTGTCGGTCTTTTGGACGCTGCACACCGGTGCGCTGAATAGGATGCCGCGATGAGTGGGCTCGATCCGATAATCCACCCGCTCAACCGCTTTAAAATTTGCGCCACGCTCAATGCCTTCGGTGCCACGCAGGGAGGAGACGTCAACCGTGAGATGAAATTCGCCGTGTTGCGCGACCGCACGGAGCTTTCCGATGCCTCCCTGTCCAAGCAGCTCGGAGCGCTAGAACAAGCCGGCTACGTGACTCGCTTCCGCGAATACGGCACCAGCCGCGCTAAGGACTCGGTGTGGGTCGCCTTGACTGAGCAAGGCAAGACCGCCTTCGACGGTCACTTGGCAGCACTCAAGGATTTAGCTGAGGGCTGAGTTGGGCGCATAGTATGGCGTCGCTGAGGTGCCAATGTTGCCAAAGTTTTCGCGCCCGCCGCAGGCGCGGCGAATAACTTTGGCAGAACGGGCAGTTTTGCGTTTCGGGGCTTAGTTGGTTTGGGCCGCAGCGAGCTCGGTATGTGGCTTGTCGGATTGAGCGCCTCGAGCCTTGAGGCAGATGGCGTAGAGAATCCAGCTCAGGAGTGCCAGCCACACGAAATCATCGACCAAGAACTTCTGATACAGCGGCATCGCGTGGACATCGATGTTGTCACCAAACCACCACTTCGGCGGAACGGTCAGCAGCATGCCTGCCCAAGCCGCGAGAACAGCCAGCAAGCTGCCAGCGACCCCGGTGGAATTGCGCCAGGACCATGCGCGGTAGACCAGAAGCGGGACGATGAGGGACAGCCACACCCAGTGGTGTGACCACGAGACGGGGGAGATGAGCAACATGATGGTGGCGGTGGTGAGGTGGGCGTCGACAAGCAAGCCGCGCCGCATTTGTGCCAGGATGAGTGCGGAGCCGAGGCCGATGACCGTGAGCGCAGCCACGAGCCACAGCACGTTGATGAGCATGCCGTGGTTTTCCATGGCTTCCTGGGATGTGAAGAGTCGCTGGATGACACCCTTGAGCGAGGAATTGGACTGATAGTCCGTGGCCACGCCGAAGTCTGCGCCCTTGCCCATATCGAGAAGCTTTGAACTGAAGAATTCGACAAAAGCCTCCCAGCGGTAGGCCGCGGCCAACAGCGTTGCCACGACAGCGGAGGCGAAGGCTGTGAGGATCGGCTTCCACTCGCGGCGCAGCAGGAAGTAGAGCAGCATGGCCAACGGGGTGATCTTGATGGCTGCCGCGAGGCCTATCAGCCAGCCCTGCGGAAGTTTGCGTTTGCGGGGGACGAGATCGAAGATAACCAACGCCATGATGACGATGTTGATTTGCGCAAAACCGTTGTTGAGGCGGATGGGCTCAAAGAACATCGCCGCGGCCCACGCGATCGCCACGGTGGGCCACAGGTGCGGCACCTTGAGTGCGCGGAAGATCGCGTAGAGGCACGCAAAGACCAGGGCGTCCGAGAGGACGATCATGATATCGCCCGCCAGGGCGTCACTCATCCAGTCAAAGGCTGTCAGCGGCACCATGACCAGTGCCCCGAAGGGCGGGTAGATAAAGGGGAGCGCCAAATCCCCGGCGTACATGGGCTCAGAATAGACAGAGCGGCCCTCCATGAAGGCGCGGACGCCCTCACGGTAAATGATCATGTCCACAGGGTAGTCCGTGTGGAGAACATGGCGGATGACGCCCACCAGGCCAATGATGAGCCCGGCGGCGGTCAGCAGTGTGCGCCTTGCGGCGTTAGTGGCGAAATTCATCGCCCCATACTCTAATTGACGTAGCCATCCACCACGCGCACCGCACCACGGTCAGCGGACGTGGCCATGTTGGCGTAGGCGCGCAGTGCCTTGGTGACTGGGCGGTTGCGGTCCTTCGGCGTCCACGGTTTCTCGCGCTGCTCCTCGGTGGCGCGACGGCGCTCCAAGACGTCGTCGTCCACGTCGAGGGTGAGCTGGCGCTCGCGGATGTTGATGGTGATGGGATCCCCGTTTTCCACTAGGCCGATGAGACCGCCGTGGGCAGCCTCGGGGGAGATGTGTCCGATGGACAGGCCGGAGGTGCCGCCGGAGAAGCGGCCATCGGTAATCAAGGCGCAGGCCTTGCCCAAGCCGGAACCCTTGAGGAAGGAAGTCGGGTGCAGCATCTCCTGCATGCCGGGACCGCCCGCGGGACCCTCGTAGCGGATGACGATGACATCGCCAGGCTGGACCTCCTTTTTTAGGATGATGGATACGGCCTCTTCCTGGGATTCCACCACGCGGGCTGGGCCGGTAAAGGTCCACAGTTCCTCGTCAACGCCGGCAGCCTTGACGATGGCCCCGTTGGGGGCGAGGTTGCCGCGTAGGACAACGAGGCCGCCATCGGAGGAGAAGGCATGCTCGGCGTCGTGGATGCAGCCATTGGCAGCGTCCGTGTCGAGCTCATCCCAGCGATTGGATTGGCTGAAAGGCTCGGTGGTGCGCACGCCGCCAGGTGCGGCGAAGAAGAGCTCGCGGGCAGCGTCGGTAGCCTTGCCACCGCGGATATCCCAATCGTCGAGCCACTCCTCGGCGTTGTCGTAGAGCGCGGTATGGACCTTGAGGTTCAAGTGGCCGGCGCGACGCAACTCACCCAAGATGGCGGGGATGCCGCCGGCGCGGTGCACGTCCTCGATGTGGTAGGTGCCGTTGGGCGCCACCTTGGACAGGCAAGGCACGCGGTAGGAAATCTCGTTGATATCCTCCAGCGTGAAGTCCACCTCGCCCTCCTGCGCGGCGGCCAGCGTGTGGAGGATGGTGTTGGTCGAACCACCCATGGCCATATCCAGCGCCATGGCGTTGGTGAAAGCTTCCTTGGTGGCAATCGAGCGCGGGAGGACAGCGTCATCCTCTTCGCCGTAGTAGCGCTGGCACATCTCGACGATGGTGCGGCCTGCTTGTTCAAAGAGATCGCGGCGTGCGCTGTGGGTGGCCAGCGTGGTGCCGTTGCCCGGCAGGGCCAGGCCAAGTGCTTCGGTCAGGCAGTTCATGGAGTTGGCGGTGAACATGCCGGAGCAGGAACCACAGGTGGGGCAGGCGGATTCCTCCACGCGGGTTAGGCCCTCGTCGGAGACGGCATCGCTTGCCGACGCCGTGATTGCCGTAATCAGATCCGTCGGCGCGTGTGCCACGCCATCGACAACAACGGCCTTGCCGGCCTCCATCGGGCCGCCGGAGACGAAGATGGTGGGGATGTTGAGGCGCAGTGCGGCGTTCAACATGCCCGGAGTGATCTTGTCGCAGTTGGAGATGCACACTAGGGCGTCGGCAGTGTGGGCGTTGACCATGTACTCGATGGAATCGGAGATGATCTCACGCGAAGGCAGGGAGTACAGCATGCCGCCATGGCCCATGGCGATGCCATCGTCGACGGCAATGGTGTTGAATTCCTTGGGCACACCGCCGGCTTCGCGCACGGCATCGGCCACGATGTCACCGACGTTCTTGAGGTGGACGTGGCCGGGGACGAACTGGGTAAAGGAGTTGGCAATAGCGACGATTGGCTTGCCAAAGTCACTCTCCTTGGAGCCGGTAGCGCGCCATAGTGCGCGCGCACCGGATGCCTGGCGGCCAACAGTCGTGACTTTGGAGCGGAGCGGGTACATGGTTATTCCTTTAATTCGGGGTGTTTCTTGAGGTACTCGGCGTATTCCTCCTTGGTGAGGAGGACTTGCTGGCCATCTCGGTGGACGATGATGACCTTGTCGTCGGCAGCATCACGGCCTGCAGTCAATGCGTCGGGGATGCGCCCATTGGAAGCGGCGGCAAGGCGGGGGAGGGAGTTGAAGGTCACTCCCGGCAGGTTGAAGTTGTTGCCGCTTGTGGTGCGGGCGTAGGCCCGCGAGCGCTGGAAGCCGATTCCCTTGAAGTCGCCCCACGCGATGTTCTTCGGGCCGCGGAAGCCATAGGTGATGTGGATGCCCTTGCCGTCAACGGTGGTGCGTGCGCGTAGAACCCACCAGATGGCCAGCACTGGGAAGATGAGGACCCAGAAGAGGTACTTCGGGGCCCAGCCAATGCTGAGAAAAGCAATGGCGGCGAGGATACCAATGCCGAGGAGGTGTTCGCGGGTGGGTTTGAACGTTTCGGCCGTGGGGTGTTCGGCACGAGTTGATGCGTTCTGCGGGTGTGAGGACGTCATAGTGGGTCATCGTAATTGACTGTGCGGCGCGGTGGCGAACCGCCCCACCTGTGCAATCTCGCAAAATGAGAAAAAGATCCCAAAAATGGGGGTAAATGCCAGCGGTAGTGTTTCTATCAGTGTACAGTTTGTCCCATGATCATTATTCGACTTCACCTCGTAGTAGTACCCGGGCGGCGCGAGCCGTAGCGAGTCCACAAGTGACGTCGACCAGCAAGCGCCCCCGTTACCTTCACACCCAGGAAGGAAAGACGGGGGCGTTACTCGTTGGATGATCTCTTCACCACCCACCCCCACTGAAGGAGCACATCAACCGTGACAGCTTCCACACCGCCACAGCGGGCGCCCGAGCGCATCACGGGCGCACACGCCATTGTCCGCACCCTCGAAGATCTCGGCACCGAGCTTGTCTTCGGCATTCCGGGTGGCGCCGTGCTTCCGCTGTACGACGCCCTCTTTGAATCCACGAAGCTGCGCCACGTGCTCACCCGCCACGAGCAGGGGGCCGGCCATGCAGCCGAAGGCTACGCCCAAGCATCCGGAAAGGTCGGCGTCATGATTGCTACCTCCGGCCCGGGTGCGACCAACCTGGTGACCCCGCTGGCAGACGCTAACCTGGACTCGATTCCTGTCGTGGCAATCACGGGCCAGGTGGGCAGCTCCCTGCTGGGCACCGATGCCTTCCAGGAAGCCGATATCCGCGGCGTGACGATGCCGATTACGAAGCACAACTTCATCGTCACCAAGGCAGAAGATATCCCCGGGGCGATCGCGGCCGCCTTCCACCTCGCCGCCACTGGGCGCCCAGGGCCTGTGCTCGTGGATATTCCGAAGGACGTGCAGAACGCTTTTATGGAATATTCGGGCCCAAAGATGCCGGAACTACCGGGGTACAAGCCCACGACTACTCCGCACCCGCGCCAGATTACCCAGGCCGTTCAGCGCATTGCGCGCGCCGAGCGTCCGGTGCTCTACGTTGGCGGTGGCGTCATCAAGGCCGAGGCCTCCCGCGAGCTGCGCGAGTTCGCGGAGCTGACCGGAATCCCTGTGGTGACCACGCTCATGGCTCTCGGTGCCTTCCCGGATAATCACCCGCAGCACATGGGTATGCCCGGTATGCACGGAACCGTGCCCGCGGTGGCGGCCCTGCAGCGCGCGGACCTTATCATCGCCGTGGGCGCACGCTTCGACGACCGCGTGACCGGTGATACGGACACCTTTGCTCCCCACGCCGAGGTGATCCATGCCGACATTGACCCGGCGGAAATCGGCAAAATCCGCGAGGTGGCTGTTCCGATCGTGGGCGATGCCCGCGAGGTGCTTCTGCGTCTGACCAAGGCTTATTCCAATGATGCGGAGCTGGATGCCCCGCGAATTGGTCCGTGGATGGAGTATTTGGGGAACATGCAGCGCCGCTTCCCGCGCGGCTTTGAGCCGACGTCAGATGGCCTGCTCAACCCGCAAGAGGTGATCCAAAAACTCAGCTCCATCGTTGGCCCGGAGGCTATCTACTGTGCGGGCGTGGGCCAGCACCAGATGTGGTCGGCGCAGTTCCTCGACTTTGAGCACCCCCGCAGCTGGATCAACTCCGGTGGCGCCGGCACGATGGGCTACGCCGTGCCCGCGGCGCTGGGGGCAAAGGCTGCCTGCCCGGAGCGAGAGGTCTGGGCTATCGATGGCGATGGTTGCTTCCAGATGACGAACCAGGAGCTGACCACTGCGGCCGTGGAAGGCTTTCCCATCAAGGTTGCCGTGATCAATAACGGCAACCTGGGCATGGTGCGCCAGTGGCAGACGCTCTTCTATGACAACAAGTACTCCCATACCAAGCTGCGCGAGCACGACGAGTATGTGCCGGACTTTGTCAAGCTCAGCGAAGCCTTGGGCTGCGAGTCAATTCGCGTCACCACGGCGGAAGAGATTGGCCCGGCGATTGAACGGGCGCGCTCAATTAATGACCGTCCAGTGGTTATTGACTTCATCGTGGGCCAGGATGCCCAGGTGTGGCCGATAATTGGCGGCGGGGCTTCTAACGAGGAAATCCAGTACGCCCTGGGCCTGCGCCCACTGTTTGATGACAATGAGTCCGCGGCCGAGGAACCGGCCGACATCCACGAATCTCTCGAGGAGGCAGAAAACAATGGCTAAAGACGACATCACCCGACACATCCTCTCCGTTCGAGTTCAGGATATTGAGGGCATCATCTCCCGTGTGACCGGCATGTTCACCCGCCGTGGCTATAACCTCATCTCGCTGGTGTCCGCTCGGACCGAGACGGAAGGCATTAACCGCCTGACCATCGTCGTGGATGCCTCCGAGGTCATCATCGAGCAGGTGACGAAGCAGCTTAACAAAATCGTCCCGGTGCTCAAGGTGGTTGAGCTCGAGGAAGAGAACACGATTGCGCGCTCCATCATGTTGGTGAAGGTAGCCGCGGATAACTCTAACCGCCCTCAGGTGGTCGATGCCGTGAACATCTTCCGCGCGCGCATCGTGGACGTATCGCCGGAGTCCGTGGTGGTGGAGGCCACCGGTACCCCGGGCAAGCTGCAGGCGCTTCTCGACGTCCTCGAGCCCTTCGGTATCCGCGAGCTGGTGCAATCTGGCAACGTCGCACTGGGACGCGGCCCGAAGGCAATGGCACCGACGAAATAAAATCTCACAAGGTGGGCAAACCGTCCCAAAGTGTGATACAAATTCAATAGACCGAGTCACTACTGGATGCGTAGTGCGAACGAACCCAAAGAGAAAAGGAACATCAAACATGGCTATTGAGACTCTGTACGAATCTGATGCAGACCTGACCATCATCCAGGGCCGCAAGGTCGCCATCATCGGCTATGGCTCCCAGGGCCACGCCCACGCTATGAACCTGCGTGATTCCGGCGTTGAGGTCGCCATCGGCCTGCGCGAAGGCTCGAAGTCCCGCGATAAGGCTGAAGAGGCTGGCTTCAAGGTTTTCAGCAACGCTGAGGCCGCCAAGTGGGCTGATGTCATCATGCTGCTGGCACCGGATACCTCCCAGGCGGCGATCTTTACAGAGGATATCGAACCGAACCTGGAGGACGGCAACGCGCTGTTCTTCGGTCACGGCCTCAACATCCACTTTGGCCTGATCAAGCCGGCGGAGAATATCACCATCGGCATGGTTGCTCCGAAGGGCCCGGGCCACCTGGTTCGCCGCCAGTTCGTTGACGGCAAGGGCGTTCCCTGCCTGATCGCAACCGAGCAGGATCCGAAGGGTGAGGGGCGCGAGCTGACCCTGTCCTATGCTGCGGCCATCGGCGGTGCCCGCGCCGGCGTTATCCCAACCACCTTCAAGGATGAGACCGAGACCGATCTCTTCGGTGAGCAGGCGGTCCTGTGCGGTGGCGTGGAGTACCTGATCATGAACGGCTTCGAGGTCCTGACAGAAGCTGGCCATGAGCCTGAGATGGCTTATTTCGAGGTCTGCCACGAGCTGAAGCTCATCGTTGACCTCATCGTTGAGGGCGGCATCAAGAACATGAACTACTCCTGTTCCGACACCGCTGAGTTCGGTGGCTACCTCTCCGGCCCGCGCGTCATCGACGCTTCCGTGAAGGAGCGCATGAAGGATGTCCTCACTGATATCCAGGACGGCACCTTCGTCAAGCGCCTCGTCGCCAACGTTGAAGGCGGCAATAAGGAGCTGGAGGAGCTGCGCGCCAAGGTGAACTCCCACCCGATTGAGCAGACCGGCTCCCAGCTGCGTGACCTCATGAGCTGGGTCAAGAATCCGTTGGATGCAACTGCCTAAACTGCGCTTCGACTAAAGAATCCCGTTGGCCACTGGTCAGCGGGATTTCCTTTTGATGTGATGTTCGCACATAAACGGGCATGTTCCCACATTTAGTTGTAGGCTCGGGGCCATGGGTTTCTCTACGCCAAGCTATGACCTTAATGACCTTTTCGCTCGCATCGATCGCGGTGATATTCAGCTGCCCGATTTCCAGCGCTCCTATGCCTGGGATGAAGACCGAATTCGATCGCTGATCGTCACCGTCCTGCGCGGCTACCCGCTCGGTGCATTCATGGCCTTGGATACCCGCAATGAAGCCATGCGCTTTCGGCCACGGCCTCTCGCGGGCGCGCCTAACACGGGGGTGAACCCCGGCCTGCTCCTGCTCGATGGGCAACAGAGGCTCACCACCCTGTATCACTGCTTCCGCGGTGAGGGCTTTGTGGATACCACCGATTTCCGCTCCAAGAAAGTCTCCCGCAAGTACTTCGTGGACCTGCGCAAAGCTACCTCCGAGGACATCATGCCGGATGAAGCTGTCTTCGCCATCAACCAGCACGGCGAACTGCGCTCCCACTTCGCGCCGAACATCGAGGGCACCTTGGATAGTCGCGAGGCCGCAGTGCAGGCGTGCTGCATCCCGGTTTCGGCGTTGCTGAGTGAGGAAGGCACCAGCATGCTCTTCGAGCTCGCCGCTGCCAACGATGGCGCCACCCGTGACGTCGTCGCTGCCTTCAATAACCGGATTCTACGGCCCCTGTCCGGCTACACGGTTCCGATGATTCGCCTCTCCCGCGAGACGGCGAGCTCGGGAATTGGCTCCATTTTCGCTCAGGCTAACTCGGCCGGTTTGCAGATGGACGTCTTCGATCTCCTGACGGCTGTCTTTGCTTCTGAAGATCCGGACTTTCACCTTGCGGAGGATTGGGCAGGCGTCGAGAAGCAGCTGCGTGCCTTCCCCGCGCTCGACGGCATCGGCCGCAATGAGTTCCTTTCGGCAGTATCGCTGCTGGTGTCCGGGGAGAAGGGGAACGCTGGCGGCCAGCGCGAAGATATCTTGCAGCTGTCACTGAATGAGTACCGCAAGGCCTCGCAAACCCTGGTGATTACTTTCCGTGAGGTCGCTGAGTTCTTGGCCGAGCGCTGCATTCTTTCCCTTGAGCAGGTACCTTATTCCGAGCAGATCATTCCGCTGGCTGTCATCCTTGCGCGCCTGGCAGAAAAGAAGGGCGTGCTGTCCAGCCAGGACGCATGGGACCGCCTCAACCAGTGGTTCTGGAGCGGTGTCTTTGGTGAGCTTTATGGCTCTTCTGCAGTGAGGCTGCGCGCTGCGCGTGATGTCGATGAGGTCACCGCGTGGGTCGCGGGTGAGACCGAGGATGTCCCGAAGACTGTGCGCGATGCCTCCTTCCGCGAGTCCCGCTTGTTGTCTGTGGGGGAGCACGACGGGGTGTGGCACGGCCTCTATGCTTTGCTTATGGCACGCGGCGCGAAGGACTGGCGGACCGGCCGCCCGTTCAACCGGCACAGCTTTGAGGAGCTGCAACCAGGCTTCTTCCCGGTCTTCCCGCTTCGTTGGTGTGAGCGCCACGGCGTCAGCGGTGTGCTGGCTAATTCCGTGCTCAACCGCACGCCGATGGGCAAACGCACCGAGGTTGTCCTCGACGGGCACTCGCCGGAGCGCTACCTGCCGCGCGTGCAGTCGAAGTCGATTATGGAAGACGCCGAGTTCGACAGCGTGCTGGCCTCCCATGACCTGGAGCCGGAGCTGCTGACCGCGAAGACTGCGCATCAGTTCTTCGCCGATCGCCGCGAGCGTTTCGTGGGCATCGTTGAATACGCGCTCAACAAGAAGGTTGTGCGCGACGTGGATGAGGCGAACCTTTCCGGCGGCGAAGAGGGCCCGCAGGCCTTTGCACGTTAAGGTGTCGTCGTCGGGCGCGCTGCGGGCCGTGCCTGTAGCGCTGCTGCTGGGCATGAGCGCGCTTGCGGCGGTGGGCTGCTCTTCGCTTGGGCGCGGTGAGCCAATCCTGACGCAGGACATTACCGCCCGCCCTGAGGCGGAGATTGACCTAGCCCGCGCGAGCGAAGAAAACCGTCTGCGGCTTATTGACCCGCAATTCGCCAACGAGGTTACGGTGGTTGAGGACCGCTGGGGAATTGACTCCGCACGCTTGTTCTTCAAGGAAAGCAATACGCTGATCTTGGCCGAAGACTCAGATGCCGCTGCCCTGCGGGCCGCGACGCTGAGCGTATCGCAGCGCGTGCCAATGGTGACCTACGATTCATCGATTCGCCCGCAAATCTCGCAGCTGCTTACCGACCTTGACGTTGACCAGATCCTCGTCATCGGGAATGTCCCATGGGCTAGCCACAATGGCGAACGTGAAGTGGTGCATGATCCGGGAAACACCAAGGCGCTGGGGGAGTACACCGCATTCCGCTTTGAATCCAAGGTGGTGGTGAATCGCGAACGCATGGTGGACAGCATCACGCGCCTAGATTCTTCGACCAAGACGGAGTTGAAGGCCGCGTGGGAACCCCTGCCGCAGCACCTTACGAAGGAAAAGATGCCAGCGATTCCTGCCCAGGCGCGCCGTGATGCGCAGATGGCACCGGTGATCGTTGCGACGAAGGACAGCCCTTTAGCAAACGTGGTGAACGCCACCGCGTATGGCGGTACGGTGTTCGTGATGGCGCAACCGGATCCGACGGCAACGAAAGCCGGCGCGGCGATTACTGCGGGGTTGGCGGATGGCCCGATCGTGGCCCTCGGGCCGGAATTCGGTTCAGTGACAGAATTCACGCATAAAATCGCTCAGGGTTGGAAAGAATAAACTACACTTCTCGGCATCCACATTTCAGACTAGTGAAGGAAGTTATGTCGAAGCCGGTCGTACTTATCGCCGATAAGCTTGCAGAATCCACCGTCGATGCTCTCGGGGACACAGTTGAGGTCCGCTGGGTTGACGGCCCCAACCGCGCGGAGCTGCTTGCCGCGGTGCCGGAGGCGGACGCCCTCCTCGTCCGCTCCGCTACGACCGTGGACGCGGAGGTGTTGACCGCAGCGAAGAACCTGAAGATTGTGGGGCGTGCCGGCGTCGGCTTGGACAACGTTGATATCCCCGCTGCTACCGAGCGCGGCGTCATGGTTGTCAACGCACCGACCTCCAACATCCACTCCGCCTGCGAGCAGGCGATCGCGCTGCTTCTCGCCACCGCACGCCAGGTTCCGGCGGCGGATCAGTCCCTGCGCCAAGGTGAGTGGAAGCGCTCCTCCTTCAAGGGTGTTGAGGTATACGGCAAGACCATCGGCATCGTGGGTTTCGGTCACATCGGCCAGCTCTTTGCCCAGCGCCTGCTGGCATTTGAGACCACCGTCATCGCACACGACCCTTATGCCAACCCGGCCCGTGCGGCAGCACTGGGCGTGGAATTGGTGCCCCTTGAGGAACTCATGTCTCGCGCTGACTTCGTGACCATTCACCTGCCCAAGACCCCGGAGACCGCCGGCATGTTTGACGCCGAGCTCCTAGCGAAGGCCAAGAAGGGGCAGATCATCATTAACGCCGCCCGCGGCGGCTTGGTCGATGAGGCAGCCTTGGCTGCTTCGATCAAATCCGGTCACCACCGCGGCGCTGGCTTCGATGTCTATGCCTCCGAGCCGTGCACAGATTCCCCGCTCTTCGAGCTTCCGCAAGTTACCGTCTCCCCGCACCTTGGCGCGTCTACGGTCGAGGCTCAGGATCGTGCGGGTACCGATGTGGCTGCCTCCGTGCTCAAGGCACTGGCCGGCGAATTCGTTGCCGATGCCGTCAACGTCGAAGGCGGCCGAGTCGGCGAAGAGGTTGCCGGCTGGTTGGATCTGACACGCAAGCTGGGCCTCGTTGCAGGCAACCTGTTGGACGCTGCGCCGGTTGCCGTCGAGGTGGAGGCTTGCGGCGAGCTGGCCAACGAGGATGTTTCGGCTCTTGGATTGTCCGCTGTTCGCGGGCTGTTTTCTGGCGTGGTCTCGGAGACCGTTACTTTTGTGAACGCGATGCAGATTGCTGAAAGCCGCGGCGTGAGCGTGGACGTCAAGACCAACGTGGAATCGAAGGGACACCGCTCCTCCGTGAGGGTCAAGGTTATCGGCCCCGACGGCTTGGTATCGCAGCTCACTGGTGCCCTGACTGGCATCGACGGCGTCGAGAAGATCATCCGCATCAATGGCCGTGGCGTCGACATGCGCGCTACGGGCCGCAACCTCTTCTTCTCCTACAAGGATGCCCCGGGTGCCTTGGGCACTGTCGGTACGAAGCTTGGCGCTGCCGGCATCAACATCGTGGCGGCTGCATTGACCCAGGGCAAGGATGTCTCCGATGCAGTCCTTATCTTGCGAGTTGAGCGCGAGGTGCCGGAGGAGCTTGTCGAGGAAATCAACGCGGCGCTGGGTGCTACCTGCCGCCAGCTTGATTTGGATGCCTAGTCTGGACAGCTGAACCTTTCATCCCAGCCCCCGTGAAGGACCGAGAACGGTTCTTTGCGGGGGTTTCGCCGCCCTCAAGGCAGAGGGGGTGGTACTCTCACATATATCCAATATGTGAGAAAGGAATCCCGCAAAATGAAACTGGCAGTGATTGGCGGCGATGGAATTGGTCCCGAGGTAACCGCGGAGGCGCTCAAGGTCCTGCGCGCGGTGCGCCACGACGTCGAGGTGACGGACTATGACCTCGGCGCACGACGCTACCTGCGCAACGGGGAGCTGCTTACTGACGCCGACCTGGCATCCCTGCGCGAACACGACGCCATCCTGCTCGGCGCCATTGGTGCGCCCGGTGAGGTCCCGCCCGGTGTGCTTGAGCGCGGGTTGCTGCTGAAGATGCGTTTCGCCCTGGAACATCACGTCAACCTGCGCCCCTCCAAGCTGTACCCGACGTCCACCTCTCCGCTGGCAAACCCGGGCGATATCGACTTCGTCGTCGTCCGTGAGGGCACCGAAGGTCTGTACTGCGGAAACGGTGGCACGCTGCGCGAAGGTACTGAACACGAGGTGGCCTCGGAGGTCTCTCAGAACACGCGCTTTGGAGTTGAACGCGTGGTGCGCGATGCCTTTCAGCGTGCGATGGGCCGCCGCAAGCACGTGACTTTGGTGCACAAGACCAATGTCCTTGTTAACGCCGGTGGCCTCTGGCAGCGCACGGTGGACGAGGTGGCGAAGGAATTCCCCGAGGTCACCGTAGATTACAACCACATCGATGCCGCAACGATCTACATGGTCACCGACCCAGCGCGCTATGACGTCATCGTGACCGACAACCTCTTCGGCGACATCCTGACCGACTTGGCGGGTGCAGTTACCGGCGGTATTGGTCTGGCTGCCTCCGGCAACATCGATGCCTCCGGCGCTAATCCCTCCATGTTCGAGCCGGTCCACGGCTCCGCCCCGGATATCGCGGGCAAGGGCATTGCGGATCCCACCGCGGCGATCCTGTCGGCGGCCATGCTGTTGCGCCACCTCGGGGATGAGGACAACGCCGTGCGCATCGAAGAGGCCGTGGCTGCCGACGTCTCCTCTCGCGGCGACGCACAAGCGCGCACCACCGAAATTGGTGATCGAATCGCCTCCGCGCTCAGCGCCTAGCCCTGTATGGTTGGCGCATGAGCGTCGAAATAGACGAGGTCACCAGCTTCCTGGCCAAGAATGAGCCTTTCTCCCACCTGCCGGAGGAAGAGCTTAACGCGCTGTCCTCACAGTTGAGCATGATCTACCTGCGCCGAGGGGATATCCCCATCAAGCTGGGACAAGAAAATGCCAACCTCCACATCATCCGCACCGGGGCGATTGATGTGTTGGGGGAGGACGGCATGCTGCTAGACCGCCGCGAATCCGGGCTCACCTTCGGTTATTCCACGCTGCAGGGGGAGCCGCACTCCGCTTATGAGATGGTCGCGGTGGAGGACAGCCTCGTCTTCACCCTAGCGCAGGAGGACTTCACCGAGCTGTCCCGCCGCAACCCCGACATTGGGCGATTCTTTTCAGCGCAATCGCGCCAGATCCGTGCGGCAGCACGCGAGCTTTCTGAATCCACTTCGACCGACGTTTTACGCACGCCGCTGCGAGAGCTCATTCGCACCGACATACTGACTGCGCCGGCTGCCACCACCATCCGTGAAGCCGCGATGCTGATGACGGACCGCGGCGTGTCCTCACTGCTCGTTGTTGCACCGGGTTCAGATTCAGCCAAGCGTCTTGCCGGCATTGTGACCGACCGTGATCTGCGCACCCGCGTGCTCGCCGCGGAGCGTGACCCTGCTGAATCGGTGGGGGAGATCATGACGCCTCAGCCCCTCACGGTATCGGCAGATGCCCCCGCTATGGAGGCTCTGCTGCACATGGCGGAGCGCGGAATCCACCACCTGCCGGTGGTGAAAGAAGGCACACTGCAGGGAATAGTCACGCAATCGGACGTCACCCGGCTGCTGCACAATGATCCAGTCTATCTCGCAGCAGATCTCTCGCGGCGCGCCAATGCCGCTGAGCTTAATGAAGCCTTCCACGAAGCCACGCTTCTTGCCGGACGTTTCGTGGAACGCGGGTCTACGCCGGCGGAAGCGTCCAGCCTGGTCACGTTGGCCGCCGATGCGGTAGCGCGCCGCCTATGTACCCTTGCCGAGGAAGAACTGGGTCCTCCGCCAGTGGAGTATGCCTTCGTGGCCGTGGGTTCGCAGGGGCGGCGCGAGATGGCACTGGCCTCAGATCAAGATAATGCGCTCGTCCTCGCGGATGATTATGATGCCAACGCGCACGGCGAGTATTTCGCTCGGCTTAGTACCTTCGTGTGCCAGGGCCTTGCCGCCGCCGGTCAGGCTCTGTGCCCAGGTGACATGATGGCCATGAACGCCGAGTGGCGGATGACGCGCTCCCAATGGATCGACACCTTCCGCAAATGGATCCGGGACCCCCAACCGGAGGCGCTGCTCAACGCCCAGATTTTCTTCGACTTCCGCGTGCTCTACGGAAGCGAGGAGCTGGCCCTCGAGGTCCACACTGCCGCCGTGGAGATGGGCAAGGGTGCGACGCGCCTGCACGCCCACCTGGCTAGCCTGGCCGCGCGCCGCGAGCCGCCGCTGACGCTCTTTCGCGGACTCGTGGTGGAGCGCGATGGCGACTATGCACATACCCTCGACATCAAAAAGGGAGGTACCGCGGGTATTGTCCAGATGGCCCGGCTCTTCGCCTTAGCATCCGGCTCCACGGTTGTGGACACCCGCCAGCGCCTAAGCGAAGCCGCCGGGAACGCGGTGAGCCGCCGCGGTGCACAGGAGCTTCTCGACGCCTTCGACTACCTCCGATCCCTTTCTTTCGAGCACCAAGCTCGACAGTTGCGAGAAGGCCACAAGCCGAACTACCACATTGACCCCAAGAGCTTGGGCCGCATGGATCGCGAGCACCTGCGCGATGCTTTCCGTGCGATCAAATCCATGCAGAACGCGCTTGCCACCAAGTACCCGGTGAGGAGTATCTAGATGTGGAGCCGGTGGAGCCGCCGCGCGGATTGGGGCGCGCCTGCACGAAGCACCCCGCTCGATGAGCTGGGATTGCTCGCCGTAGATATGGAGACCACGAGTCTTGATCCGCGCACAGGAAAGATTGTTTCTATCGGGTGGGTACCGGTGAACGGCGGTGTTATCGACCTATCTGGCGCCGGCTATACCGTGGTGCGCGGCGCGAAGGTGGCCGAAGATGCACATGTCCACCTGCTCACTCAAGACAAAGTCGATGCCGGCGAAGAACGCGAAGTGGCAATCAAGCAGTTGCGAAAGGCCCTGAACGGCCGAGCGCTACTCGCTCACTTCGCACCTGTGGAGGTGGGCTTCATAGAAGCGGCTTCCAAAGAGATATTTGGTCAGGTCCCTCGGTTGAGCGTGGTTGATACCTTTGCTATTGAGCGGCGCCACATGGAACGCATGGGCACTTATCCGCGCGGCGAGGACCTGCGGCTTCCCCGAGTACGCGCAAGATACGGTTTGCCGCGCTATGGCAATCACAACGCGCTGAGTGATGCTTTGGCCTGCGCTGAGCTATATCTGGCACAGCGGGGGAGCACGCGGGCGGTGACCTTGGGGGACGTCGCCAAGCGCTAGGCGGCCGAGCGGGCTCTGTTCCACAGGTTGGACGCCTGCAGTATCATCGCATCCTTTGCAAGCTTTACATCTAGCCCCTGAACGCGAGTGAAAAACCCTTGCGAGTAGTATGGCCGTCATGCGTTTAGGACGAATTGCTCACACCGAAGGTATTTGTTTCGCCATCATTGATGGTCCCGCCGACGCCCCGCTTGACCAGCTGGTGGCCAAGGAAATCTCCGGCACCCCGTTTACCCCGCCGGAGCCAACTGGCCGCGAGTGGCCGCTGAGCGAGGTGCGCTTGCTGGCGCCGACCCTGCCCACCAAGGTCGTGGCGCTTGGCCGCAACTACGCCGACCACGTGGCTGAGGTCTTCAAGGAATCCGCGGAGCACCTCCCGCCGACGATCTTTATTAAGCCCTCCACCGCAGTCATTGGCCCCGGTGCCCCCATCAAGATCCCGGAGTTCGCCACCAACGTGGAGTTCGAGGGAGAGCTCGCGGTCGTGATCTCTAAGGTCTCGAAGAATATTGATCCGGAGAAGTGGCGTGATCACGTTGTTGGCTACACCATCTGCAACGATGTCTCTTCGCGCGACCTGCAGTTCCAGGATGGCCAGTGGGCACGTGCGAAGGGTATTGACACCTTCTGCCCGCTGGGCCCGTGGATTGAGACGGACCTGGACTGCATCGACCTCGATGACCAGAAGATCAACGCTTACCTGACCCACGATGGCAAGCGCGAGCAAAAGCAGGATTCCAACACCGACCAGATGATCGTGAAGATGGGCGGCATCATCGCGGAGATCTCGCAGTCTTACACGCTGCTGCCGGGTGATGTCATCACCACAGGTTCCCCGGCTGGTACGGCGCCGATGGTGCCGGGCGATACTATCGAAATTGAGATCCCCGGCGTGGGCAGCCTGACCAACCCGATTGAGCGCGCCTAAAGGCCGCTCTAGAGGCCGAGTGCTTTGAGAATGGTGCGCAACTTCGCCGTGGTTTCCTGAAGCTCGGCCGTCGGGTCGGAATCCACGACGATTCCGCCGCCCGCCCACGCGCGGGCGGAGAGCCCATCGCCGGCCACCTCGGCACAGCGGATGGCCACCATGTACTCGCCATCGCCGGAGTCATCGCACCAGCCCACTGCACCGGCGTAGAAGCCGCGGTCGGCTTCGGCGGTTTCGATCAGCGCTTGCGCAGCTTCCGTGGGGGTGCCGCAGATGGCGGGGGTGGGGTAGATCAGCTCGGCCAGTTCGAGTGCCGTGAACTTTGAATCCTTCAGTGTTCCCGCAATCGGGGTCCCCAGATGCCACATCTCGTTCGTGGAGGTCAGCTGCGGGGTGGTGGGGGCGTCGAGAGTCCTGCACAGCGGCTGCAAGATCCGGCGGATGTGGTCCACGACGAAGGCATGCTCGCGCAGATCCTTGCCTGAGTTTTGGAGGTCTTGACCGGCCTTGATATCGCGTGCCTTATCGGCCTGGCGGGGCGCCGAGCCAGCTAGGGGGAAGGCCGTAACCGTTGAGCCTTGCTTCTTAATCAACACTTCCGGGGAGGAGCCCACGAGCATAGATCCTGGGCGTCCCGCCGGTGACAGGTCGGCGATGAAGCCATCGCGGTGCGAGGATAGATCGATCAACCGCGCGGCCACGAGGAGCGGATCCACCGGAGCATTGAACTCAATGTCAACGGCGCGAGCAAGAACCACCTTGTCCAGTTTGGAGGCTTCGATCGTAGCGATGGCGGCCTCAATGCGGCGCAGGTGCTCTTCCGGTTCCGGATCAAAACCGGTCACGCGCGCATTGAGCTTGCCGCTGCGGTAGTAGGCATGGGGCTCAAGAGGCCCGTCCTCACGAATGATGCTGCGCGGCACGGTGAGCGCAGCTGGATCACCCTTGTGAAAGGGAAGTGCGCCGACGATCATGGGCGCGCTGCCGGCACGTAGTGCGGACACTGCATCATCGACAGCGCTAAAGGTGGTGGTTGAACCTTGGGTACGCACAGACCCCGTCGCGCGGGACAGGAGGAAGTCGGGGGCGGTAGAGGGTCTGTTTTCACACATAAGGAATAACTCTAGTTCCTTCCGCTGCTAGCACCGAAACCAGATCCCTTGCTTTTGTGATATGACCGGTATCGAGGTGCTAGTCGCGATTGCGCGGGCGGAAGAACTGCACGGCAACAAACAGCCCGATACCAAGTAGCAGGGCCAGGGAGCCCATGCCTGCGAGAAAGCCTGCCCAGAAGCCGACCATCGGGGCTCCATAGCTCATGGCCTGGATGTTTTCGGCGTCAGCATAGTCTTCGCTGTGCTCGGCCGCGGTGTGCTGTTGCTGTGCTTCCTGCTTTGCGCCGCGTTCCCGGTTGGCAGCGGTGTTGCGCGTGGAGCCTTTTTCTCCTGAGGAAGCAGTGCTTTGCGACGCCCCACGGTGTGCCGAATCTCTCTGTCCTTGCGCTGTGTGGGCTACACCGTTCTGTGCCGAGTTCTGGGACTGCGACACTGAGCGCTGGCCATCAGCTGGGCGTTCAGTACTGGGCTCTTTAGACGTTGGTGATGTTCCTGGTTGTTCTTTACTGCGCGCACTCGGACGCGTGGAGTGCCGCGAATCCTGAGCCCGACTTGTTTCGGAGGGCTTTCCACCGTTGAGGAGGGTATCTGCCTCCTTGAGTGTTTTGTCCATAGTCTTATCCAACTGTGCGATGGACTTGGAGGTGTCATTGATGTCCTTGGCCAGTTGCTGCGGCCGGTTCTTCGGGCTGCCCGAGCCAGCATTGTCGCCTTCGCTGGAGTCCCACTCCAATTCGCAGAGGTCGGAGGCATCGGCGTCGCCGACCAGGAACGGTACGTCGATGGAGTGCTCAGAGCCATCGTTGAGCGTAAACGTAAAGGTAGCGGCGTAAGCCCCCGGTTCGGTGAAGATTATCCCGGTGTGGCTGTGGGAGTGATCGGGGTAGTCCCAAGTGATATCCGGGTTATCTGAATCAAAGAGCACGGTGGGCTCAGCGCCCACAGAGTTCTTGAAACCCACCATGCGCCCGCCGTCCGGCGCGGCGTGCAGCGTTAAGGATAGGGTGGCGTCGGCTGCCGCAGCCTCGTCGAGGTAGCTGGTGTTGAATCCAACCCAGGGGATATCCGGGTTCTGGGTTTGGGGAATCTGCCAGCCTTTCGATGGGATGTCGTTGCCTGCGGATTCTTCGAAGGCGGCGTTGCTGCCCACCTCCACGTAAAACTCGCCGGAGGTGTAGTCCTTGCCTGACTCGTCATCGCGGGCCAAGAAGGAGGGGTTTCCGGAATCTCCGACCAATGCTAGGTCTTGGTGTCCACGGGTAAAGGCGTGCAGGGAGTCGGCATCGCAGGAGGCCTCGCTCGCGTGCTCTTCGGCGAGGGCTGGCGGTGCAGCGGCCACCAACGGCGGTGTGCTGAGAGCTAGTGCAGCGACAGCGGTCAGGGTAAGCGGGCGGAAGTTCATACGTGTCATATGGAAAGAGTTCATGCGGACAAGGTCTCCTTCGAGGTGTGTGATTGCGAGGTGGATGCCGCGTCGCGGCGGGAATGCAGTAGAGGGGAGAGTGCCCACGCCACAAGGAAGCAGGCGGTAAGCAGCAGCACGATGGTTGCGCCGGCGGGAAGATCGATGGCCCATGCAAGGTAGATTCCGAAGAAGCTGCCCAGCGAACCGATCACCGCGGAGGCGATCATCATTGACCCCAGCGAGTCACAGAGCAGCCTGGCGGTCGCGGCTGGGGTGATGAGGAGGGCCAGGACGAGGACGTTGCCGATGGTTCCCACGGAGATAACCACCGCGCCCGTGACGCAGAGGTAAAGCACGATGTCTAGAACAAAGACGGGAAGCCCCATGGCGCGGGCGGTTTCTTTGTCTAGGCAGGTGGCTGTGAGCTGGGGGCCGAGGAGCAATACTGTGGCCACGATAAGCACCGAGACGGTGAACGCGGTGTAGAGATCTGCGTGGGAGACGCCCGTCAGCGAGCCGAAAAGAAAGCTGGTGAGCGAGGCCGTGTAACCCTCGACGCGTGAGATGATCACCATGCCGAGCGCAAAGGAAGCGGCAAAGAAGATGCCGATGACGGAATCTTCGCGCACAGTTCGCCGCTGGGAGAAGCACGCGATGAGCACGGCCACCGCGCAACCCGCCACGGCGCCGCCCAGCAGTACTGACCCGTGAAGTGCGAAGGCGATGGCCAGTCCCGGAAACACTGCGTGGGACACTGCATCGCCGATGAAGGCCATTCCACGCAGCACGACGTAGCACCCCACCACGCCGCACACGATTGCGGCGAGAAGGGAGATCCCTACTGCGCGGGCGAGGAAGTCCAAGTGCGGGTTGGTGAGGTCTTGGAAGAACTCAACTAGCGAGATGTCGATCATGCCGCCACCCCAATCGCGGAGAGCAGGGGTGAGGAGGCTGAGACCCCGAAGGTGGTGCTCCACGGCTGCGGGGTTGCGCGCAGGGTTTCCGCCGGGCCGTCAGCGATGATGCCCCGGTTGAAGAGCACAAGCCGTGAGCAGGAATGCGCGGCCTCTGAGAGGTTGTGCGTGGACATGACAACGCTGGTGCCATCCGTAGTGAGCTTGTCAAAAAGAAGCAAGAGCTCCTCGGTATTGGGGGCGTCGAGTCCGGTGAAAGGTTCGTCGAGAAGCAGCACCTCTGGTTCGCAGGCTAAGGCGCGGGCGATGAGGACGCGCTGGCGTTGCCCGCCGGAAAGTTGGGCTATAGGACGCCGTGCGAATTCTTCCAGGTTGGTCAGCTCGATGGCGCGCCGTGCGGCCTCCTTATCGAGGCGCCCTGGGCGCCGGAACCACCCCACTAGTCCAGTGCGCCCACTCAGCACCGCCTTGGCCACGCTGATGGGGAAGTCCCACTCCACGTCGTGGCGCTGTGGGACATAGCCAAGCGAGGTGGTCACGTCGATGGTCCCGGTAAAGGGCACGAGGCCTAAGACAGCGCGCATGAGCGTGGTTTTGCCAGCGCCGTTCGGGCCGAGGAGCCCGATAAACTCGCCAGGGTTAACAGAAAAGCTTGCCCCGTCGATGACGCGGCGGCCGGACAGCGATACGGACAGATCGTTCACCGTAATGAAGGGATTAGCCACGCCGCCCACCCTTCGCGCGCACGACCGCGATGATGGCACCGATGAGCACTAGGACGCCTACGCCCGCGAGCACCCAGATCCACGTCGGCACCGATGCCGACATAGAGCCGGATGTGGCGGAGGACTCGGCATTGGGGTCCCATTCCACGGCCTGTGCTTGCGCAACGTCGGCGTCATCGCCCACGGCGAAGGTCAAGGTGGCTTCGGCAGCAACCTCTTTTCCGGCGCTTTCTCCTGCGCCCTCGCCGCTCATGCGGACCCGGATCTGGTGAATGCCGGGCTCGGTGAACACCCAATTGGCGTGGGTATGAGTGCCCAAGTCCACCCAGAAGCCTTCTGAGTCCCCGGTTGCTGTAGACCACAGCAGCTGAGGTTCTTCGAAGCCGCCGTTTTGCAGGAAGAGGGAGAAGTCACCCGGGCCTTGGTGCCCGAGGAACTCCATGGTCACTCCTCGCTCAACATTGTCTGCCAATGAGGGAGCTTGGGTATTCCAGCCCAACCACGGAACGTCAGCCTGCTCCGTTTGCGGTACGACCCACACCTGCGAGCCAGGTTCTGCGCCAACGAAGGAGAATGCCTTGTCCTCCGGCAGAGTCAACAGGGCGTTGTCACCCACCTGGAAGACCACATCCTCGGGCTGGCGCCACACGGGTGTTTCAGCCGAATCATCGCGAGCGAGGAACTCAGCTTGGCCTTCGGAGAGCAGGAGCCCTAGGTCGACGTGGCCGTGATCGATGGTGGCAGCCGTTCCAGGCGCGGCTACCTCTTCGTTAGCGCTGACCACCTGGGCGAGATCTCCGGCGAAGGCAGCTGCCGGTGCGAAAGCCAAGGCCGCGGCGGTAAGTGCTGCCGCAAGCGGCATAGTGACGTTTCGGATGGTGAGTTTAGACATGAGATTCCTTTGTTGTGTTGCTGAGACAGCGGTTGAGTGAGTGCGCGTTGAAGCGCAAGAGGTCGATATACGTCGGAACGGCGTCATCAAGCGTGTCGCCGTAAATCGGGCATACAGCCACCCCGAGGGAATCGGCGGCTTCCCGGATGACATCCGCGCTGGCTTGTTGCGTCGGTTCCACGAATACGGCGGGAAGCTCGAGGTTCTCCAAGGTGCGGCGCAGAGCGATGACATCGCGCGGCGAGGGCTCGATGGCCGGGTTCGGAGTAACGAAGCCCGCGATATCAATGCCGTAGCCTTGCTCCAAGTAGGCATAACCGTGATGCGGCGTAACCAGGTGGCGGTTGCGCTCCGGGATGGCGGAGATGAGCCGTCTTACTTCGGCATCGGCTTCCCGCAATTGCGTGATGTAGTCCTGTGCGCGGGCGCGGTAATCCGCGCCGTGCGAGGGGTCTGCCTGGGCAAGCTGTTCAGCGATGACCTCGGTAAAACTGACAACGTTGGCGGCGTTATGCCACAGGTGCGGGTCCACCTCACCGTGAATGTGTTTCCCTAACACCGCCTGCGGCAGGAGATAGGTTTCATCGCCTGGACGGCCCAAGAAACGGTAGGAGGGATCCGACGGGATCTCCTGCAGCGCGGAGTTAGGCACGCGCAACACCGTGGTCTTCGGATCAAAACGCTCGCCTTGGTCCTCCAAATCGAGTTTTCCTGTAGCCATGTCAGCGGTGATATCCACGTGGCCCGCATCGAGCTCGTGCATCCCCTCAGGTGCGCTTACGCCGACGGCCACTGTGAACTCCTGCGGGGAGCCATCGTGAGCGCCAAAGCTCATCTTGTAGATACCGGGCTTGCTAAAAGCCCAGGACACGTGCGTGTGGGCGTTGGCTGGCAGCGTCGTGGAATCCTCGCGCGGATCTATCCCATCGGCGGTGTTAAAAAGGACCTCTGGCGTACCGAATGTCGAGACCACGTAGGCGGCGGCATCGCCCGGGCCTTCTGCGTCGATCAGGCGCAGGTCGACGCTTGAGGTCCCCGGGGGCGCGTTGCGCACGCGCAACCCCAGCCACACGGCGTCGAGTGCGATGTTCTCCACCAGCGGGATCAGCTTCGCTCCACGCGTGGAGGCCTGGTCCGCCACTTCGGTGACGGGCACATCCGACGACTCCTTCATGGACTTCAGCAGATTCTGTGGCTCGAGAAGGAACCCGTTGGACAGCAGTACGTCTGCGTTTGCGATGTCCCGCACCGAGCGCAGGCTCGGTTCAAAGGTATGGGGATCCTTTCCCGCGGGGATCAGGGTCGTCACCGTGGCGTCATGTCCGGCCACATGCTTGGCGACGTCCCCCAGTATCGGTGTCGTCGCCACCACCTTCACCTTTGCATCGTCTCCGCTGGCAGTGTTCGCGCAGCCACTCAGCGCTGAGGCGCCGAGAGAGATGGCGGAAAGAATCGCGGTGCACGCCATCCGAGTGCGTACTTTCCGAGGCATCAGTCGCGGCCCCTCAGCAGCGCGAGGCGCGCTAGCGCCAGGCCCAGCACAAGCATTCCCAGGCCGAGGATGCCGATGCCCCACGGCAACAGGTTTTGCCCGCTGTCGTAGTAGCCGGCCGCAGCCACCGTGTCCACATTCTCCCCGTCCGCGGTTTCGGCGGATCGGTGAGAAGGCTTGCGCTCCTTCCTTTCCCCGCGAGCTGTGCGGTCTTTACGCTCCTTGTTGTGGGCCTGTTGTTTGGTGTCTTTGGCACCGGCAGCGGTGGCCGATCCGCGGTCAGCGCCTCCAGAGCTGCCGGCTCCGGTGCTTCCAGCGTGAGAGCGTGAGCCGGAGTTGGAGGAAGCAGATTGCTCAGGGGAGGCGGCGCCTTGCGCAGCCCCGTGGTCATCGTCGGCACCGTCAGTGCCATCATCGACGCTGGATTCCTCGTCCCCGGAATCCTGGGGAGCGGCTTCGCCGTCGCCGACGTCCCAGGTATAGGTGACCTGATTACTCGTGTCGCCGTTGGATTCAGCCTGAACAGTCATGGTGTACGTACCAGGTTCGCTAAACGCCCAATTGACGTGGCGGTGCGCCGGGTAAGCCTGATTGATGACGTCACCGGACACCAAGTCGAGCTCGCCGGCGTCCGTGACCGGTTGAATATCACCAAAGCCTGCGGTTTCGAAGATGAAAATGTCGCCGGGCCCGGTGACCTCAACAAATTCGAAGTTCACGTCCTTATATCCAGCAGATTGGGCCGCTTGCGTATCCCAACCCGGCCACAGGAGTGAGCTGTCCTGGGTCTGGGGGAGGTAGTACGTCGGTGTGCCGATGCCATCGATGCGCTCGGTCGCCTCGCTCCACGCCTCCTCAGCCACCTTGAGGGTGACGTCGTTACCGGGCCTGACGACGCCACTGCCGGTGACGTCTTCCTTCATCGACAACGTCAGCTGACCACCCGGCGCGGAGACATAGAAGGCATCCACGTGCCCAGAATCTATAAGCTCGCCTTCGGCGCGGGCAGTCGCTGGAAGGCCAAGGACGGACACGAGAAGTGCCACGGCGATGGCGCACACGGCGGCATTGAATGTTTTCAGCGGTGCGGAATGCAATCGAAGTGTGTCCTTTCTAGCGGTGAAGCAGACCGTTGAAGCGGGCCTCAATCTGGGCTCTGTGGTCGTTGTAGAAATTGAAGAGGCGTTGGAAAATGAGGGCCACGACGGCCGGAAGCACTAATCCCCACAGGCTGTCGAGCTTGGGCTTAGAGGACGTCATCCCCTTATCTCCACTGGGTTTCGTGTTTCCTGGCTTCTTACCGCCGGGTGTGTTGGTGCCTTCGCCTTCGCTTCCTTCCTTGGAGCTTGCGCAGTCCTTGATTGCGGCGTCGCCAGCCGCGACGGTGAGCACCTGGGGTGCGGAGGCAATTTCTTTGCCATCGGCGGTGGTGGCCGTATAGCTGACTTCGAGCTTGTAGATTCCCGGCTTGGTAAACACCCAATTGCTGTGGGTATGCGAGGCAAAAGTGGTCTCGATGGACAAGTCTCCTGCGGCTGAGTTGATCAGCGGGGTAAAACCTTTGCCTAATCCTTCAGTGGTGAAGAGCCCAATTTCTGCGCCTTCAGGCTTCTCGACGGGCTTAATATTGAGCATGACCTTGCCGTCTTTATAGTCCTTGTAGTTGAGAGCTTGGGTGTTATATCCCGGCCAGATGATGCTCTGCTCTTGGGTTTGGGGGAGGAGGAAGAATTTCTCCTTGCCCAGGTAGTCGAATTCCTTGCCGTTGAGCGCGGCGGGGCGGGAGCGCAGTGCGTTGTCGTGTACTGCGAGGACGACGTCGTCAAGCGGGCGCTCGACGGTCTTCTTATCCACGATGGCCGTTTCATCCTTGAGGCGGGTGAGAAACTTATCGCCGTCACGGGATACCGCAACATCGACGTGTCCGTGGTCGAGCACTGCCTTGTCGGCGCAGACACCGGTGTTGTCGCCGGGTTCGGGCTGAGGAGTGTTATCTGGGGCTGGCGCAGGAGCCTGAGCCCCAGCGCCGAGTTTGCCCACGCGCTCGTACGTTTTTCCGAAAGCGAAATTGTCGGTCAGCGTGATGCTGCCGGAGTCTTGCGTGATGCTTGGGTGCGGAAGAATATCGAGGCGCACGGTATTGCCGTTGAAGTTTGCATCGGCACCGACGACAAATTCCGCGCGGCCGCGGGTTATAGTGCCGTCGAAATCGATGTCCGGAAGCGAGCTTCCCTTACTAAAGAAGCCACCGTGCACGTAGCCTTCCAGGTTTTTATCGGCTGCCTCCAGGATGATGCGGGTGGCGTCTTCGCCCTCCGGAACGGCGCGCGCGGACAGTCCCGTGTCAGATAGAGAAACCTCTTCTCCGGAGAAGAGTTGACGGGGGTTTGTAGTCTCGGTCCAGGACTCCGCGGACGTCTTCGAGGAGGTAGAAAGCTCAGCGTTTTCAGAATAGGCGAGCTCCTCGCTCACCCAGCGCGGGCTGCCGTCCTCCGGGGTGTACACAGCTTGGATTATTGAGGCCTCGGGCCCTAAGAATTCATCGAAGTGTGCCTTGCCATCTTTCACGGCTAGATCGGTGAGGAAGTAGCCGTCGATAAGCAGCGTGAGCGTGCCGGTACTGCCCCCAGTGAAGTCGATGGAGGAAAGCCGCTCGTCTCCATCTTTGTCACGGGACTTAGCAGGGGCGATGCGCAGGCGATAGTCCTTCTGGCTAGCGTCCCCTGCGGATGCCTGTTCGAAGCGCTCCTTGAGGGAGGGAGTGCTGTGGTCTGACGGGCGCTGCCCTCCGACCTGAATGGACGTGGTTGTCGGCTTGGAGGAAATGAACTCGCCGTCTTTGTTTCGCGCGGTGGTTTGGTATGTGAGCTGGTAGCGCCCGGGTTTGGAAAAGACAGTGAAGTTGTGGGTATGCGTGCCACTAGTCAGCCACGCGGAGTGAGGTGCGCCCTCCGACGTGCCAAAGAATCGTTGAAGCCCTCCAGGGCCGGGGTAGTAGCCAAACATCTCTACTTCGCCCGGTCCATCGACGCTTAACAGGTCGAGGGAGGCGATGTTATCGCGGAAGTTGTCGACAGGCAGCTCAGTGTCCGCGCCAAAGCCCATCCATACCGGGTCCAGGCTGCCCTGCACGCTGGCAGGGGCCATGTAATAGGTTTCGCCCGGCTTCCCTAGGAAGGAGAGCGCAGGGTCTTCAGGCACGGTGAACTGGTATTGGTTCGTGCCGTTCTGGTCCCAGCCTTTGCCTACCCACGTGACGGTGTCGGCGAGGTCGTGGTCAGACTCGGCTGAATGGCTCTTGAGGTTAAGAGAATCGTCTTCCCAGAATGCTTTGGGGGAATCGATGTGCGTTTGGGTGGCGACGTGTTTGCCGTCGTCAGGGCCGGCTACGGCGGTAGCGGGGGAGAAGAGAAGTGTGGCGCAGGTAAGCAGCGCCACGGAGCGAGTTCGAGCCACAGTGTGGAACCTTTCTTCAGTTCTGTCGAGAGAATTTCACTATAGGGAATGGAAATCAATTCCGTTTGGGTCGGATTGAAATCCCAGTTCGCACTTAGTGGAAACCGGGTTCAATTACCCCCAAGTGGGGCGGGCGGTGCAGTAACTCGGCGCTGAACTACGATGGTTGACATGACTGAAACAACTTCCGACGTCCGCGTACGTTTTTGCCCGTCGCCCACAGGAACGCCCCACGTGGGCATGGTCCGCACGGCCCTGTTCAACTGGGCCTATGCCCGCCACACCGGCGGCAAGCTCATCTTCCGCATCGAGGACACCGATGCCGCTCGTGACTCCGAGGAGTCCTTCCAGGCCATCATTGATTCGCTGAACTGGCTCGGCTTGGGATGGGATGAAGGCGTCAATGTGGGTGGTCCGGACGAGCCGTACCGTCAGTCGCAGCGCATGGATATTTATGCTGATGTCCTGCAGAAGCTCAAGGATGGCGGCTATGTCTACCCGGCTTATTCCACCAATGAAGAAGTGCAGGCGCGCCACAAGGCAGCCGGCCGCGACCCCCAGCTTGGCTACGACAACTTTGACCGCGACCTCACTCAGGAGCAGATCGATGCCTTTGAGGCGGAAGGCCGAAAGCCGGTGTGGCGCCTCCGCATGCCGGACAGGGATTGGACTTGGAATGACTTGGTGCGTGGAGAGCTGACTTTTAAGTCGGAGACCCAGCCGGATTATGTGGTGGCCCGCTCCAATGGCGCACCGCTCTACACGTTGGTTAACCCCGTCGATGACGCGCTCATGGGGGTTACGCACGTGTTGCGCGGCGAAGATCTGCTGTCATCCACTCCGCGCCAGCTCGCCCTCTATGAGGCGCTCATTGAGTTGGGCATTGCCAAGCAGACCCCGGAGTTCGGCCACCTGCCGTTCGTGATGGGTGAGGGCAACAAAAAGCTGTCCAAGCGCGATCCGCAGTCCAACCTGTTCAACCACCGCGATGCGGGCATCATCCCGGAGGGCATGCTCAACTACCTGTCCCTGCTGGGCTGGTCGCTGTCTGCGGACAAGGACATCTTCTCCGTCGATGAGCTCATTGCCAACTTCGACGTGCACGACGTGCTGGGCAACCCCGCCCGTTTCGACCAGAAGAAGCTGGAGGCCATCAACGCCGACCACATTCGTTTGCTTGAGCCGGCTGACTTTGCTCAGCGTCTGCGGGATTACCTCACCGAGTACACCGACTTCCCTGCGGATTACCCGGAAGACAAGTTCGCCTTCGCCGCCGACCTGGTGCAGACCCGCATTAAGACGCTGTCTGACGCTTACGGGCTTATGTCCTTCCTGACCACGCTGGACGCTGAGCTGGAGCTCGATGCCAAGGCGGCCAAGAAGAACCTCAAGGAGGAGGCTGTTCAGCCTCTCGAGGTCTCCATTGCCAAGTTGGAGGAGCTCGGGGAGTGGAAGACCGAAGAGATTGAAAAGATTCTCTCTGGCGCGCTTATCGACGACCTCGGTCTCAAGCCTCGCAAGGCCTACGGCGCCCTGCGCGTCGCGGTCTCGGGACAGCAGGTTTCCCCGCCGCTGTTCGAGTCCATGGAGCTGCTGGGCAAGGAGTCCACGCTGGCTCGCCTTAAGGCAGCCTTGGCTGTGACTCCGTGGAGCGCTGAGTAGTCTCAGGCGCTAGTCTCACAGGCCTGTAATTTCGGGGCATTAAGAATCGTTCTTAATGCCCCGAAAATGCTATCTGGCCTGGCGATTTGTGTGTATCGGTGGTGCTGGATATAGTAATAAACCGTTGCAGCGAGCGGCGAGGGGTTAACCCCAAGCAAGCTCAACGCGATAGTGGCCTATGGTGTAATTGGCAACACAACGGTTTCTGGTACCGTCATTCTAGGTTCGAGTCCTGGTAGGCCAGCAGTGATAACTGCGTAAAGTGCTGCGGCACTTTGCGTCAGTGGTCACAGTTCTATGCCCCGTTCGTCTAGCGGCCTAGGACGCCGGCCTCTCACGCCGGTAACACGGGTTCAAATCCCGTACGGGGTACCACTTAAAGAGTGGCAAGCGCGATGAGCTTGCCACTCTTTTTTTATAATTGGCGACCATGCACTTCTACATTATTCATGGATACCAAGCCAGCCCTGACAGTCACTGGTTCCCGTGGCTAGAGCGCCTGTTGACCGCCGATGGCCACACCGTTCACACCATCGCGCTGCCGGAACCGAACGCTCCGAAGCTCGATGAGTGGGTAGAGTCGATACGCAACGATATTGAGCGTCCAAACGCTAATACCTGCATCATCACGCATAGCCTGGGCGGCACCGCGTTGCTGCACTATCTCACGGCATTGGAGGGTGAGTGGGAGCTTCCTGGGCTCTTTATTGTCTCTGGGTTTGTGGAGAAGCTTCGTGTCATCCCAGAGCTTGACGAGTTTATTGGCCAGGCTCGCGTCGACGTGCCTGCTGTCAAACACCACATCGCGCACACAGAGGTCTTCGTGTCTACTGACGATGTCCTGGTGGACCCTTCCTTCACGCAGCAGCTTGCCGACGCCCTCTCGGCCGTGTCCATCACCATCCACGACGCGGGACACTTTCTTGAAGACGACGGCTATACCGAGTTTCCACAGCTGGGGGATCGCATCACGCAGTGGCTGCGCAGCCTATAGGCCCTCAGTCATCGCTTTGAGCGCCTCGACGTGCTGCACGTAAGCTTGTGCACCCTCCTCGGTGAGCGTGACCCACACGGCGTCCTTGGCGCGGATAGAACCATACTCCCGGGTGCGGCTAATGTAGCCGTGATCCTCGAGGTGCTTTAGCTGCTTGGAGAGCGTATCGGCGGGAAGCTCCGTAAGCTCGGCGAGTTGACCGTACTTCATCTGCCGTCCTTCGGTGGCGCCGGCGGAGTAGAGCGTGGCGCAGATCTTGAGCCGATTGATGGGGTGAATGACCGGGTCCAGCTCAGGGGGCTGGTGAGATGCTTGCCTAGACATTGATGCCCTTTATGGCAGCGTTGCTGTTCTCATAGAGCATCCAAGCTGTCGCACCAGTAACTATCACTCCGCAAGCAATCATCCACGGCCACGTGTCGGGGGTCGGTGTAGTTGACATGATCATGGCGAAGGGGAGGACTACCCGTGACCATGTCGCGCGATCGTTCCTCGGCCCCTTGTTGGGGTTGGGGCGAACAAAAGGGTTCGCGATTTTGTCCTTGAGGAGGAGGCCGAGAATGAACGTCGGTATCAGGATTGCGAGTGTGTACCACCAGGACAACTTGGATAGCGCAAGACTGCTACCGATACCGAGCGCTACAAGTGCTACCGCCCACCAGCTTTGTGTCCAAGCGGTCCGCTGTTGGGCGTCTTGAATGATCTTGAGTTCATCGTTCACGTCTTCACTCCTTTGATTGCATCAATGGCAAGTGTATCACTTGCCTGAGGTGCAAGTAAGGAGATGAGGGCTGCGGTAATTGCTGAGTGGTGCGGTTGTGCCCCTTACCAGAAGGTGAAAAGTCCAAGTAGGGGCGGACTTGGGAAAGCTACCAGGGGGTATACCAGTGGCCAATTGGTCTAATTCCTTCCGCTATGCCTTTGGCGGTCATACACTGCAGGTATAAGGCATTCCCGACAGAAAGGAGAGCGGATGGCGGAAGCTGATAATCATCACTATCGCCGACGCGACTCTAGCAGATAAAACGAGGCGGCATCGCCATAATCCACAACTTCTTAAAGCCAACATTCGAGCGAAGTAGGAGCCTTGCACCACATGCTGTTAGCGCACGTGTCCTCCCGAACCTCTAGCGATGACTAACGAGTGCACCGGCCCCAGCTGCCAACGGCACGCCAGCGGAATAACCACTGATTCGATCCGCACCCGGGCCCTGAGAGTCAATGATTTCATCGCAGTCGAAAGCGGCAACGAGGTTCGGGATTTTCTTTGTGTAAAAGGCCATGCTAGCTGCCGATTTGTGCATTCTTTCGCCGATCCTATAGTGTTTAGCAAGTCCGCAACGGACAGCTAAACGAGCCCCGTTCGTCTAGCGGCCTAGGACGCCGGCCTCTCACGCCGGTAACACGGGTTCAAATCCCGTACGGGGTACAAAAATAAAAGGCGGCGAGCATCATGCTCGCCGCCTTTTCGGTTTGGGCTAAAGACTAGACAATGAGGACCTCAGCGTTATTGCCGCCGGTGCAGCGAATGACCTCGTGCTCATCGGTTTGGCATGTCAGTGAATAGTTCTGTTGGGTAATGGGGCTGTTGACGGTGACCTGTCCGGGGATGAAGGACCGGAGGTCATCTTTAGAGCTTGGTGCCAAGGTCATCAAACGGCCTGCAGTGGAACGGGCGAAATCGCAACTGGTGTTCGCACCGGCCATGACGAAAGCGATGTTATAGCCATCGCCCATCTGGCACACAGTGGCGGGCGTGCCGTAAACGTTGACTGATGCGCCGTTGGCGTCGCCCTCGGGGAGTTGTTCGGAAAGGCTGTTATACGTGGCCGTTTGTGCCGTTTGAGAGGTCTGGTGTTGGCCTGCTGCTGGTTGGGCGGCTTGGGCTCCTTGTGCACTCTGGGCCTGTGTGTCAGGTTGTTGACCCTGGTCTGCAGGCTGATTGCCTGCGTTGTCCGGCAAGGTTGGTTCAGGGCCGTCGGGGGCTGCCTCGTCGACAGTGTTCGGAACGTGAAGCTCAGCGTCATCGTTAAGCGGCTGAAATGCCGGGTAAGTGTTCTCAAACGTTGGCTCACCCGATGCCGCGTCCGTCCTCGACGGCGCTGCCATCTCGGATGACGTGGAGCATCCGACTGTTAGAACACCGGCGGTGATTATGGCTGCAAAAGCTGCGATGGGACGGTGGGCGCGCGTGGAAGTCATAAAGCCCACCCTAACGAGATGTGTGGCGATGCGCTGGGGAAAACGGGGAAAGCTGCCCAATCACAGTGACGTGCACTCAGATTGGGCAGCTCAATAAACAGAATCGGGGTAGCTCTTAGTGGCAATCCCAGTGGCCGTCATGTGCCGCGTGGCGGTGACCATCATGCAGGTAGTCGACGTGGTCGCCATGGGGAATAGCGACGTGCCCGCAACCCTCGCCGTGCTCGTGTTCGTGGGCCTCGTGAACGGTGTGCTCGGATGCTTCGCACTCGTCCCAGTGGCCTTCATGCTCGCGATGAATGTGGCCGTCGTGTACGTAGTCGGTGTGATCGCCGTGCGGGAAGGCGACGTGGCCGCAGCCTTCGCCGTGGACGTGGGTGTGCTCGTCGTGGATGGTGTGGGTCATGGCTCCTCCTGGAGGTCGGGGATTTTCACTACATTTTCAGTAGCTATCAATGTTAGTAAAGCGCGTTTCCAATACACTTTCAATAGCGGGGGTGGGTGGGGGTATCGCCGGAGCTGAACACGGGGCGTGAAGGGAGAATTGGCCTAGTCCAGGCTAGAGTGAGGTGATGATGAAAAGGTCTCCGCAACTTCGCTTTTCCCGTGTCTTACCAGGCTTTGCATTCATGGCTGGCGCATGCTCGCTGGCCTTTGCTCTCGCCGCCCCCGCGACCGCTGCTGAGGGGGTGCCGGTTCGGCAAGGACAAAAGATCGCGGCTTCTGATGGCGCGTTGTGCACTGTTGGTTACGTCGAGGCTAATCGGGCGTGGACCTCGGCGCACTGTGGCTTAAATGGCGAACAAGTGTATAACGAAGCAGGCCAGCACCTAGGAACGTTGCGTTGGTTCACGCCCTCGGGGGCTGCGGGGCATGACTTGGCCTATATTCAATTCGCCGGCGGAACCTATTCGGCAGGCAACCCGCTCACCGGGGATGGCATGGCACCGGTGCCTGGTGAAGGCTCAACGGTGTGCTTCGACGGACAGGCCGCGTCGCGTCAGTGTGGCACCGCGGTGAAGGGGCCGGGTGTCTTTCCAGGCATGAACTATGCAGCCGACGTGTCGCTGGCGCCAGGGGATAGCGGTGGAGCAGTGTCCGTCCCAGGGCAGCCGGGTGTTGTGGGCATCTACCAGGGGATTACCCAGGCTAACCGGGACGGCCGGACAGTTACATTCTCAAATTATGCGCGCATGCCACATGCGGATGAACTGGCGCGCCTGCCACATCAGGGTTGGGTGCCGCGCCGCCCCAACCGGGAGCCAGGAAATCCAGTCCGGGTGGCCCAAGAAAAAGGTGAGGCATTGTCCTCGACGAGTAGCGCGGGACCGGAAGGGCTGCGCGGCCTTGCGATGTATTTCGGTCTCGGTATTTAGGAACGCAGCCTCGAGGCTTTAGGCTCCTCTGCGCTGCATTGCGCTGCGCTAAGTGGCCAGTTCTTAGTGGGTTGTCTTAGCGGTGGCCGTCGCGTGGCGTGCCATTGGAGAGTGCGGCACTTAAGCGGTTGGATGCGCTAACCAGGACATCTGCGAACTTTTCCGCCGGGGAAGGGCGGAAGCGTTCGGCGGAACCGGAGACGGAAAGGACGGCGATGAAGTTTCCTGCGCCGTCGAAGACGGGGGCGGAAACGGAAGCGAGGTCTGACTCGCGCTCTTCGATGGATTCGGAGTAGCCGTTGGTGCGCGCGAGCTCGACATCGTGCTCACTAAAGATGGCATCGGGAACATGGACATCAGCAAAGGCGGCGAAGACGCGGGCGGCGGAACCGGAGGTGAGTGGAAGCTGGCGGCCTACGGGCACCACGTTGTGGAGTCCGATCTCCGGCTCACGCGTGGCGATACACGTGCGCGTGGTGCCGGAGAGTTCGTAAAGCTGGACGGACTCACCGGTGGCGTCGAGAAGCTCCTCCATAATGGGGCCTGCGGTTTCGATTATGCGATCACGGTTGCCGGGTAGGGCCGGCCCAGCGCCCCACTTTCCATCGGGGGTGCGGGTAAGGATTCGGTGCGCCTCGAGCGCTGTGGCGAGACGGTGTGCCGTTGCCCGAGGCAGTCCGGTGGTCTCACAAAGCTCGTTGAGCGTAGAAGGTTGGTTGGTCGCGGCCATCATGATGGCTACCGCGCGATCCAATACCTTAATTCCTGATACTGCGCTATACTCTCCCATATAATGAAATCTACGTCCCATTAATTGAGATTTCAAGTGGAGAGGCACATGACTGAGAAACTGACACTCGCAGAGAAGGTATGGCGCGACCATGTCGTGCGTAAAGGGGAGAACGGCGAGCCCGATCTTCTCTATATTGACTTCCAGCTCTTGCATGAAGTTACCAGCCCGCAGGCTTTCGATGGTCTTCGCCTGGCCGGTCGCAGGATGCGCCACCCAGAGCTGCACCTGGCCACTGAGGACCATAACGTTCCGACTGCGGGTATTAAGTCCGGCAACCTTTTAGAAATCAAGGATGAGGTCTCCCGCACGCAGGTGTCCACGCTGCGCAAGAACTGTGAAGAGTTCGGCGTGCGCCTGCATTCGATGGGTGATGCGCAACAGGGCATCGTTCACACAGTGGGTCCTCAGCTGGGCATTACCCAGCCCGGCATGACCATCGTGTGCGGTGACTCGCACACGTCGACGCACGGCGCCTTCGGTTCTATTGCCATGGGCATCGGTACCTCTGAGGTAGAGCACGTCATGGCCACCCAGACACTTTCGCTTAAGCCCTTTAAGACAATGGCCATCGAGGTCAGCGGTGAGCTGGCGGAGGGCGTTTCCGCCAAGGATTTGATTTTGGCGATCATCGCCAAGATTGGCACCGGCGGCGGCCAAGGCCACATCATCGAGTACCGCGGTGAGGCCATTCGCAAGATGTCGATGGAAGCCCGCATGACCATCTGCAATATGTCCATCGAGGCCGGTGCCCGCGCCGGCATGGTGGCTCCGGATGAGACCACCTTTGAATATGTCAAAGGCCGTGAGTTCGCGCCCCAAGGAGAAGATTGGGACGCGGCCGTCGAGTACTGGAAGACGCTGCCGACTGATGATGGCGCCGAATTCGACACCGTCGTGGAGATCGACGGTTCCGCGCTGACGCCTTTCGTGACTTGGGGTACTAACCCGGGGCAGGGCTTGCCATTGAGTGCTGTGGTGCCCGACCCAGAGGAGTGCGGCGACGACGGAGAAAAGGCCGCCGTCGAGAAGGCCTTGGCCTACATGGACCTAAAGCCCGGCACGCCGCTGCGCGATATCCAGATCGACACGGTCTTCCTTGGATCGTGCACGAACGCGCGCATCGAGGATCTGCGCGCGGCCGCCGAAGTGGTCAAGGGGCGCAGCATCGCGGCTGATACCCGCATGATGGTGGTTCCGTCTTCGGCCGTGGTCAAGGCCCAGGCTGAGGAGGAAGGGCTGGACAAGATCTTCACCGACTTCGGCGCCGAGTGGCGCACCGCTGGCTGCTCGATGTGCTTGGGCATGAACCCGGACCAGCTGAAGCCGGGGGAGAGGTCGGCGTCGACAAGCAACCGCAACTTTGAGGGCCGTCAGGGGCCTGGCGGCCGCACCCACCTGGTGTCCCCGGCCGTCGCCGCGGCAACTGCCGTTCTGGGCCACTTGGCCGCACCAGCAGACATCGACGATTCCGCCGTCGCCGGCGTTTAAGGAAAGGAAAAGACAATGGAGAAGTTCATTACTCACACGGGCGTCGGCGTTCCGCTGCGTGTCTCCAATGTGGACACCGACCAGATTATTCCCGCGCGTTACCTGAAATCGGTGAAGCGCACGGGCTTTGCCGACGGCCTGTTCTCCAATTGGCGCAGCGATAAGAACTTCGTGCTCAACCAAGAACCGTTTAAAGAGGGCTCCGTGCTCTTCGCAGGCCCGGACTTTGGTACCGGTTCTTCTCGTGAGCATGCTGTGTGGGCGCTTGCGGAATTCGGCTTCAAGGCGGTGTTCTCCTCGCGCTTCGCAGATATCTTCCGCGGCAACTCCGGTAAAGCAGGCTTGCTGACGGGACTCATGGAACAAGAAGACATTGAGCTTATCTGGAAGCAGCTGGAGGCCGGGGAGACCGAAACCACCGTCGACTTGGAGGCGCGCACGGTTACCGTGGGCGGCAATAGCTATACCTTCGATATCGATGACTACACCCGTTGGCGCCTTATGGAGGGGCTCGACGACATCGGCCTGACCTTGCGTAACGAGGACGATATCGATGCCTTTGAATCCAAGCGCCCGGGATTCAAACCGCGCGTCGTTGCGTCTTAGCGGAGGCGGCACCGGTGGGGTAGTATTCCCCGCCTCCTGTGGCGCAGTGCACATAGCGTCGTTAACATCCTCAGCATGACTAATCCTTTTGACGGCTTTAGCGGAGAGAACGGCAATCAATTCGGCGGCACCACCGGGTACGGTGGCTACGACTATCACCAGCCCGGTGGCTACGACTATCAACAATCCGGGAGTTACGGCTACCAGCAACCCAACGGCTACGGCTACCAGCAGACGGGAAGCTACGGGTACCAGCAGACGGGAAGCTACGGGTACCACCAGCCCGGCGCCGCGCCTGGCAACCCACCCGGCGGGGCAGGAGCGCCGCCCATTGACGCCATGGATATTCTGGGCCAGTCATTCAAGGGTTACTTAAAGCAACCGGTGCCAGGGATGCTAGCCATGCTGGTGCATCTCATTATCACGTTTGCTCTTCTTCTTGTGCCGGGAACCGTTGTAGGCGGTGTATTCGCAGTAATGGAAGGAAATGGCACGGACATCGAGCCTTTAGCGACTACCGTGGGGATCCCTCTCATGGTTGTCATGGGGCTAGCCGCCTTCGCTTATCTTTTCTGGCTGATGGCGAACCTCTTTAATGGCTCCCGGAAGATCGCTGATGGGGAGAAGGTCACCTTCCGTGACTACTTTAGGTTTGCCCAGCTGAATGGTTGCGCCGGCGTCTATGCTTGCTTCTTTATTTTGGCAATGCTCGGAACAATTGCGGGCGGCTTCCCCGGACTGATTCTCTTTGCGCTTCTGTGGCCAGCGCCTGTAATCAAGGCTGATGCCCCGGATAAGCCTCTCATGGAGTGCTTCCGGGAGGCTTTGAACTTGGTCATTGAGAACCTGGGTCAATCCCTGCTCTTTATTCTGGTCTGTTCCCTCATCACGAGCTTTGTCATATTTATCCCCATTGTCGGCTTCCTTGCCGCCTACCCGATCTGGGCTTTGGGGATGGTCCTGTTTACCCGCGCTATGCAGCGCCGCCCTGCTGTGCGGTGGGAATAGAGCAGCAGGGCGGCGAAAGGTACCTAGTGAAGTGGCGATGTAGTGCTTATCGCACGGGCAGCGGGCTAGCGAGGTAGTCTGCGCCGGTAAGTTCACCGTCGTTGAAGGAGAGCACCCACACCGAAGCCTTCTTGAACTTGAGCTCGTCGATGGGAGTCGTGATGAACTTCGGCGCGAAGGATTCGATAATCCCCGGAATGGTTAGTCCCTGGCTCACGATGACGGGGACACCGCCGCCGTCAACAACGCGCTGGAAGGCCGCGCGGGCGTCTTCAGGGGATTCAGCAAACACATCGTCACCGAATGCTTTGTTCACAGCGATGTCCATGCCGAGCTCATCCGCCAACGGTGCGGCGGTGTGCTGGCAGCGCTGCGGCGGGGCGCTGTAAATCGCGGTCGGGTGAAAAGGCGTGAGCATCGGCACGAGCATCTCTGCTTGGCGGCGGCCTTTCTTATCCAGCGGGCGCAGGTCATCATCGCCCTCCCAGGAGCGGCGCTGGTGAGCACGTGCATGGCGTACATACAGCACACGCGTCGTCGGAGCCAGGCGGAGGCGCTTCTTGGCCTTCGCCAGCACCTGCGTATCAACGTCATAGGAGAGCAGCGTGCAGGCCTCGTCGATTGTCATCCAACGCAGCTCATCGGTCTCCGAATTCGTGGTGTATTCGCCGTCGAGTACACGTGCCAGCCAGTAGTAGACAACCTTCGTGCGTCCTTGAACGGGATAAGCCACCTTGCCAATGAGCTTGCCCAGGCGCACGGTGTAGCCGGTTTCCTCGAAGATCTCGCGCGCGGCGGTGACGGGAAGGGATTCGCCCGGATCGACCTTGCCCTTAGGCAGCGACCAATCGTCGTAGTGCGGGCGGTGGATGATAGCAACCTCCGGATCGTGCGGATCCCCACGCCAGAGAACCGCACCAGCGGCAAGCGTCGTCCGCTTGAACTCATCCGCCGGATCGACAGGGATCTCCTGGTGGCGACCAGAGATGAAGACCTCCGATCGGATATCTTTATCCGTCTCATGCATGTTCTTTGCCTTGGGCATGCTGCTCCTTTGTGCCTGTAGCTTGTGACCTTCTCCATCTTCCTCCACTCTCCGCCACGATGCAGCTTTACGCGCCGAACGTATTTCAATGCCGGGCGTGCTTTAATGGGAAAAGTCGATGCAGTGGAATTGATTGTGAGGTGGCACATGGCAAACGTGGCAGTAATGGGCGCGGGTTCGTGGGGAACCACGCTGGCGAAAGTCTTTGCTGACGCCGGCAATGACGTCCGCTTGTGGGCGCGCCGCGAGGAACTGGCAAACACCATCAACACGCGCCACGAAAACCCGGACTATCTCCCGGAGCTCTCACTGCCTGAGTCGATCCGGGCAACCACCGAACCCGCCGCTGCTTTGGAAGCCGCAGACATCGTCATCTTCGGCGTTCCTTCTCAGACCCTTCGCGGAAACCTGGAGAAATGGGCGCCGCTCTTGCCGGAGGACGCTACATTGGTCTCAATCTCGAAGGGCGTGGAGAAAGCTACGCTTAACTTGATGAGCGAGGTCATCGCGGATGCCGCCGGCGTATCCACTGACCGCATTGCCGTGCTCTCCGGGCCCAACTTGGCCAAGGAGGTGGCCCAGGAACAGCCGGCCGCTACGGTTATTGCCTGCAGCGATGCTGCCCGCGCGGAGGCCGTCCAGCATGCAGCTGCCGCTCCATATTTCCGCCCCTATACCAACACCGATGTTATCGGCGCAGAAATTGGTGGCGCCTGCAAGAACGTTATTGCTCTTGCGTGTGGTATGGCCGCTGGCAAGGGGTTGGGCAATAACACGATGGCGACCATTATCACGCGCGGGCTTGCTGAGATTACCCGCCTTGGTGTGAAACTGGGCGCGGATCCATTTACCTTCTCTGGTCTAGCTGGAATGGGTGACCTTGTGGCGACGTGCAGCTCGACGCTCTCGCGCAACCGTACCTTTGGCTACCGCCTTGGCCAGGGCGGGACTCTGGAGGAAGCTACCGCGGCTACCAACGGGCAGGTCGCGGAAGGCGTTATCTCTTCCGATTCCATTTTTAGGTTGGCGCAGCGCGCGGGCGTGGAGATGCCCATTACCCAGGCGGTCTATGGAGTGTGTCACCGTGGCGTGACTGTCGACGACATGATCGTCGCTCTGATGGGTCGTACCAAGAAAGCTGAGTAAAGCCGAGTAAAGTTGCTCGGTATGACTGAAGCGAAACCTGTGCGCGTAGCCGTTGTGTACGGCGGCCGCAGCTCCGAGCACTCGGTGTCATGCATTTCCGCCGGCGCGATCATGGAGCACCTAGATCCAGAAAAGTATGAGGTCGTGCCGATCGGTATCACGCGGGAAGGCACCTGGACCCAGGGCAACCGCGCGGGCCTTGCCATCGTCGATGGGCGCCTGCCTGAGGTGGAACTCCACGATGAGTTGGCGCTATCCCTCAACCCCGCAACACGCGGGCGCATCCACAATGTCACCCGCCACGAGCACTACACAGAGGTGGATGTCATCGTTCCAGTTCTCCATGGACCCTATGGGGAAGATGGCACGGTGCAGGGCCTTTTTGAGCTTTCCGGAATCCCCTACGTCGGCGCGGGCGTACTGGCCTCTGCGGTGGGTATGGACAAGGAGTTCACCAAGAAGCTCCTGGTGGCCGAAGGTCTTCCCGTCGCACCCCAAGAAGTGCTTAGCGGTGGAGATACGCTGAATGATGCTCAGAAAGAGCGCCTTGGTTTGCCTGTCTTCGTGAAGCCGGCGCGGGGCGGTTCCTCCATCGGTGTCTCCAAGGTTTCCGCGTGGGAAGATTTTGACGCGGCGCTGGCCCTGGCTTATGAGTCCGATGACAAGGTCCTAGTCGAGCCAGAGATCCGCGGAGACGAGGTTGAGGTGGGCGTCCTCGAGCACCCGGACGGAAGCCTGCAAGCCTCTGTTCCGGCCAAGCTTTTGGGGACCACCGAGTCGGAGGAAGGCTTTTATGACTTCGACGCCAAGTACATCGATGAGGGAGTGTCGGCGGCGATTCCTGCGCCGCTGAGCGCGGAGCTCATCGACGAGCTGCGTCAGCGCGCCATCGAGGCCTTCCGGGCGCTGGGCGCAACGGGGCTGTCGCGCGTGGATTTCTTCGTTAGCGAAGACTCTTATTGCATCAACGAGATCAATACCTTCCCTGGATTCACGCCGATTTCGATGTACCCGCAGGTCTTCGCCGCCGTGGGAGTGGGTTACGCCGAGCTGCTCGATACTCTCATCCAGACCGCTCTCGCGCGTTCCTAGTCCCTGAGCAGTGCGCGAAAGGAAGGTGGTGAAGAAAGAGGCCGCGACACCTACTGAGCGGGGGTGGCTTCAACGAGGGCGTCGCTAAGCCGCACCAGTGCCGAGTTCGCCGCTTCTTGCGGGGCAGACAGCGCGAGGTCCTCCGCGCGGCCGAGCGCGAACCACGTGCCGGCCGTGGTGCCTTCCGCCAGCGTGGTGTCCTCGAACCAAGGGACGTCGTTAACCTGCTGGAGCTGAACGCCCGCGCGGTAGTTCTCCGGAGCGGCGACACCGCAGCGCACGACTATTTCCTCATGGCCCGGCGCGCTGTAGACCCAGGTGTTCTTAGCGCCAGCATCCGTGCGGCGCGTATAGCCCTCCGCGAGTGAGTCTGGCAGAGCCTTGTCCAGCGCGGGGCACATGGAATCCGGACCTGCCTTGAGTTTGGATAGCGGTGCCGGATTGGGGTCTTGAGGCTTTTTATCTAGTTTGTTGAGGGCTTCTGTTAGCCCTTGCGGGGCGTCGGAATGTGCGTCGCCTGTAGACGTAGTCACGGCGACCGCAGGAGTGCGCTGGGTGCTGTACCACGTCGTGAGGTTCGAGCCGGGGGTGGCGTCAATGACCTGCAACCAGGATTCGCCGTCGGCCTCGATGGTCTGGGAATAATCCGTAAACTGCTGCGGCAGGTCAACGCCACAGCGCAGGGTTACTTTGTCCTCCGAGCTCTTCGTCCAGGCTGCGGCACCCGCCGGGGCTGGGTCGACGAGTTCGACCCGTGAGTATCCCATGAGCTTTTCCGGCAGAGAGTCGACGACAGCGGCGCATTCGGGGGAGTCCGCTGCTTCAGACGGAGTGGGAGGCAGCGCGACCGGCTGTTGCGCGGCGCTGGTGATGACGTACTTTGCCCCAAAAATCACCGCGAAGACCATCGCGATGGCAATCCCGAGTGAGATGTATATAGCGGTGCGGTTAAATTGGGTATCCATAGGGGCTTATCCTATCGCTGATAGCCCAAGAAGAACGAACGTTGAAGGCGTGCCAGAATGGTGCGCCATCTGCGCAAGGAAAAGGAGTCCGTGACGGTGGGTTTATCCCATACCCTCGACCAAGCCGGCGAACGGCACGTTATCCATGAAATCGTCACCGCAGCGCCGAGTGCACTCAACGGCGATGATGCCGCGGTGCTTTATCCGGCGGCGCCTAATTCGCGCACTGTGGCCTCGACGGACATGATGGTGGAGGGCCGGCATTTTCGGCGGGACTGGTCCACCGCCGCGGAAGTCGGTCACAAGGCCATCGTGCGCAACTTTGCCGATATTGAGGCAATGGGGGCTCGGCCCACTGCAGCGCTTCTGGCGATCGCCGCCCCGGGCGATACCCCGGTGGATTTCGTGCGTGGGATAGCGCAAGGCATTGCTGAGCGCTGCGCGGTGTACAACGCTGAGCTGGTCGGCGGTGATTTGACCCGCAGCGACAGCCTGGTCATCAACGTCACAGCGATGGGCTCTTTGGGCGGAAGCGGCGCACCGTTGACTCTGGATGGTGCGCGTGCGGGCCAGAAGCTAGTGGCGCACGGCAAGATTGGGTATTCCGGGGCGGGCTTGGCCCTCTTGCAACGTTATGGCCGCGCGCTGCCCCCGGAGCTGGACGAGCTCTGGCCGTTGATCGACGCCCACTGCGCGCCCACCCTCGCACCCGGGCGCGGCGTCATCGCTCGGGCAACCGGCTCGACCGCGATGACGGATAACTCGGATGGTCTCGTGCGCGATGTGGGGCACTTGGCTGAGCGCTCCGGGGTGCGCATCGATTTTGACCGCGGCGCCATTGCTCCCGATCCGCTTGTGGCCGCCGCCGGTGCGGTGCTCGGCATCGACCCTTGGGAGTGGGTCTTGGCGGGTGGGGAGGACCACACGCTGTTGGCTACGACGTTTAAGGCTGCCCCCTCCGGGTTCCGGGAAATTGGCCGAGTGATGCGCGGCACCGGCGTGACCATTGACGGAGAGGAACCTCGCTATAGCGAGGGCTGGGAGGGATTTGCGTGAGCCACATCGATACTTCTCACATCCACTATTCGTGGATGCCGCACATCAGGCAGGCCTTGGAGGACAACCTCCCACGCATCGAGCGTGAGATTGGGGCAGCGTTCTTGCCGCCGGCCGAGGACGTCTTTGCCGCCCTGTCGATGCCCCTCGAGGACGTGCGGGTGCTCATCGTGGGCCAGGATCCCTATCCCACACCGGGGCATGCCATGGGCTTGTCCTTTTCCACGCGGCCGGGTGTTCCGGCCCCGCGTTCGCTGAAGAATATCTACGCCGAGCTTGGCGCCGACCTCGGCATCCCCGGCCGCGCCGATGGTGACCTGCGGGCCTGGTTTGACCAGGGCGTGCTACTGCTCAACCGGGTACTCACCGTGGCCCCGGGCCAGGCGGGCTCGCACCGCCGGCTCGGGTGGGAGGCGATTACCGAGGCAGCCATTAGGGCGCTGGCAGGGCGCGATATCGTGGCCATCCTGTGGGGCCGCGACGCCCAGTCCTGCCAGGCCTTCCTACCGGGCACGGACTGCATTATTTCCCCGCATCCCTCGCCGCTGTCAGCGCGGCGTGGCTTCTTCGGCTCGCGCCCTTTCTCCCGCGCAAACGCGGCCTTAGAGGCCCGTGGCGTCCCCGCGGTGGACTGGCGCTTGTAAACTAGCCACCATGTCATATCCCGCCGAGTTGGATGCTCGTGGCTTGCACGAGTGGGCCGCACGAACCGTGGAGGAGCTGCAGCGCCGCCGCGCTGAAATCAATGCCCTCAACGTTTTCCCGGTGCCCGATTCGGACACGGGATCCAACATGGCGCACACCATGGAGTCCGCCTTGGCGGAGGCCGATAAGGGTGAGGCGGACGTCGCCGAAGCATTGGCCATCGGCTCGGTGCGCGGTGCCCGCGGCAACTCGGGGATGGTGCTCTCGCAGGTGCTGCGTGGCGTTGCCGATGCCACAACGGACTCGCGCGTGGATGGCGCGGTCCTCGCTGATGCTTTGACGCTGGCTGTCACGTTGGTCGATCGCGCGCTTGCCGCCCCAGTAGAAGGCACCATCATCACCGTTTTGCGCGCTGCAGCGGCCGCTGCCAGTGAGGCCGCCGGGCAGCCCGGTGCCCAGCTGCACGGCATCCTGGTTGCGGCGTTAGACGCCGCACGGCAGGCCTTGGCGCAGACTCCGTCGCAACTGCCCGCGCTGCGCGAGGCGGGTGTCGTGGATGCCGGCGGTACCGGCTTCGTGATTCTGCTGGAGTGCCTGCTTGCACAGGTCACCGGTGAAGAACCCGCCAACCAGCCGTTGAGCGTTTCGGCGCCAGAGAAACCTGAGGAGCTCGCAGAGATCGAAGCCGTCTTCTTCTTCGAGGGAAACCTCGCTGAGGTTGAACAAACCTTGGCCCCGCTGGGCAATAGCCTTGTCATCGCGCGGGCGACGGACACCTCTGCCAGCGTTCACATCCATAGTTCTGAGGCCGGCACGGTGATCGAAAAGGCTTACGGCCTGGGAAAGGTCAGCAACCTGCGGCTCGAAGCGCTGCCGCCCGCAGAGGCGGGGGCGTGCGCCACGAAGCACAGCGAGGGCGAGAGCCCGCAGCGGCGCATTTTTGCTGCGGTGCCCGAAGGTGCCGCACGGGAGCTATTTGAGAAGGCTGGGGCGCGAGCAATTGGGCCCGGCGAGGATCTAGAGAATGCTGCGGTAGGCGATCTTTTCCTGCCCAACGGGTGCGGTGGGGATCCAGGCAGGGCGACAGTCATACCAACTGGCTCCATCGTGGCCGGGCTCGCTGCGCTATCGGTGTATTCGCCCAACCCCTCTCGTTCGGCCGAAGTAGTGGCCGCTATGTCCGATGCCGCGCGTTCTATGCGGGTGGCTCATCCGGAAACAGAAAGCTTCGACGGCATCATCGCGGCATGCCGCACCCAGTTGGCCTATGGGGGCGAACAAATCACTGTGTTGTCCGGCTGTGACATCGATGCTGAAGAGTTGACGCAGATTCTTGGTGTCGACGTCGTTGTGCTTCGAGTTCCCGGATTGCGCACGGAGATCGGGGTGGAGTAGACCATGCTGGGATGGCAAGACGATCGGGCGCTGACGGAAGTACTGGCAAAGAAGGATGCCGCGGCGTTCAAGCGCGCCTTCGGCTACACCACGTGCGGGGAGCTGCTTAGCCATTATCCGCGTGACTATATCCGCCACAACAAGGACGTGGGCCTCGGCGGTGCCGAGGACGGAGATCACGTCACCATCACCGGCGTCATCGAGGAGGCCCGCGTCAAGCACACCTCTAAAGCCATGGTGTTTATCCTCTACATGGATAACGGAGTCCAAGCCTCCTTCTTTAACGCGCACTACGTCCAGCGCGTGCTGGGCCGAGGTATGCGCGTCATGCTCTCCGGCAAGCTGAAGTACTTTCGCGGATATCCCAGCCTGCAGCACCCCGACTTCCTCATCCTTGATCCCGGCCGCTATCAGGAGTCCCTGCTGGATAGCGCAACCGGGCAGGGGACAGGCTCGCTCAAGAAGCTCTCCCAGTTCGGTTCACTAGACACCTTCTTGCAACGTGAATGGATCCCCGTCTACCCGGCCAGCGGGAAGGTGACGTCGTGGTACATCATGGGTGCCATCCACAAGGTCCTCGAACACACCCCGCCTATTCCGGAGCCGCTGGACTATCGGATGATGGTGACGCTCGATCAGGCAGTGCGCGAAATCCACGAACCGGGAGACAGCGGGCCGGAACGCGCCATCCAGCGTCTGAAATACAACGAGGCCTTGTCGATCGGATTGGTCATGGCCCTTCGTCAGCGCGACGTCAAGGCGCGCACGGCAACCCCAATGCCAGCCATTCTGGAGGGCTACCGCGATGAGCTGCTTTCTGAGCTGCCCTTTGCGCTAACCGACGGCCAACGCCGCGTCATCGCCGAAATCGATGCTGATCTCTGCGGCACCGCGCCCATGATGCGACTGCTGCAAGGCGAGGTGGGTTCGGGGAAAACGCTCGTTGCCACGTGCGCCATGCTGCAAGCGGTAGACGCCGGCAAGCAGGCCGCGCTCCTGGCGCCGACGGAGGTGCTGGCGGCGCAGCATGGGGCGTCGATAAGCGCCAGCGTTCCGGATGGTGTCACCGTTACGGTCTTGACAGGGTCGATGAAGACGGCGGAGAAGCGCAAGGCGCTGCTGGAGATTGTTTCTGGTGAGGCCGATATCGTCATCGGCACCCACGCCATCATCCAGGACAGCGTAGAGTTTTTCGATCTTGGCCTGGTCATCGTGGATGAGCAACACCGTTTCGGCGTGGAGCAGCGCGATAGTCTGCGCACCAAGACGCGTGAGGGCATCAGCCCGCACGTGCTGGTGATGACAGCAACCCCCATTCCGCGCACCATTGCCATGACCGTCTTCGGTGACCTGGCAGTCTCGACGCTCAAGGAGCTTCCCGGTGGGCGCAAACCCATCCTTTCCGCGGTGGTGCCTGAATGGAAACCGGAATGGGTGCGCCGCGCCATCGAGCGCATTCGCGAAGAGGTGAGCAAAGGCCACCAGGCCTATATCGTCTGCCCGCGAATTGAAGGCGAGGGCGGGGTGGAAACCATGTCTTTGCAATTGCGCAACCTACCTTTTCGCGGGCTTCGAGTGGAGATGCTCCACGGCAAGATGCCCGATAAGGATGAGGTGATGGAGCGATTCGCCCGCGGGGAGATTGACGTCCTCGTGGCCACCACGGTCATCGAGGTCGGCGTCGATGTGCCCAACGCCACCGTCATGCTCATCCGTGAATCGGAGAATTTTGGAGTTTCGCAGTTACATCAGCTGCGCGGGCGCGTGGGCCGCGGGGGAAACGAATCCGTGTGTTTGCTGCATACGCTGGCCGAGCCAGACAGCAAGTCCTTTCGGCGCATCAAAGCCATTGCGGATACGCCGTCCGGCTTTGACCTTGCCGAATTGGATCTCACGCAACGCCACGAAGGCGACATCTTAGGAACACTCCAATCCGGCACGAAGCGCACGCTCAAATTGCTCGACCTTGTTTATGACAGGGACATCATCGAGCGCACGCATGCCGATGCCGCCGCATTGGTTGAGCGCAATCCTGACCTGGCGGAGCAGTTGACGCACAATCTGAGCGCCGATGAGCAGGGATTTTTGGAGAAGAACTAGGGGAGTCTCCGCGGCTGGGACAGGGGAGATAGGGTAGAAGCCATGACCAGAATCATCGCCGGGGAGGCCCGCGGGCGCACCATCAAGGTGCCCGAAGCCGGGACGAGGCCCACGTCCGACCGTGCCCGTGAGGGCCTTTTCTCATCACTGAACGTGCGTTGGGGTTTCATTGATGCCCGCGTGCTGGATCTGTTTGCGGGTTCCGGTGCGCTGGGGCTGGAGGCGGCCAGCCGCGGTGCCGAAGAAGTCGTCCTCGTGGAGAACAACGCCGCGGCCGTAAAGGTCATCCGCCACAACATTGGGGTGGTCAAGCACCCGCGCGTCGAGGTACGAGAAATGAATGCCTCCTCCTACCTGGCCACCGCACCGCGCGGCTACTTCGACATGGTGCTCGCGGATCCGCCGTATAGCTTCGATGACGTCGACGGACTTCTCGCTGCGATCGAGCCGGTGCTGGATGATGCCGCGATAGTTGTCATCGAGCGCCATGTAGATTCGCCCCAGACACAATGGCCGGAAGGTTTCGAGCCCACCGGTCAGAAGCTCAAGAAGCGGACCTTCGGTATCGCGCGTTTTGATATGGCGATTTATCACCGCGACGCGGAGACCTCGGACACCAATCACACCGACAACCAGGAGGACTAGCCATGCCGACCCACGCCGTATGCCCCGGCTCTTTCGATCCCATCACGCTAGGGCACGTTGACGTGTTTAACCGTGCGAGCGAGCTCTTTGACAAGGTCACGGTGCTGGTGACGGGCAACCCAGACAAGCCTTCCGGGTTGTTCAGCGTGGAGGAGCGCGTGGATTTGATTCGCCGTACCGTCGCCCCGGAAATCGAGGTGGACTGGTGGGGCGGTCTGCTCGTGGACTACACCAGCGCGCATGGCATAGACACAATTGTGAAGGGCCTTCGCTCCTCCTTGGACTATGAATACGAGCTGCCCATGGCGCAGATGAACCGGCGCCTTTCCGGTATCGATACAGTCTTCTTGCTGACGGATGAGAAGTATGGCTACATTTCCTCCTCGCTATGCAAGCAGGTGGCACACTACGGAGGCGACGTCAAGGGTATGTTCCCGGAGCATGTGGCTGCTGCTGTCATGGAACGCTACCGAGGCTAAGGGGACATGTCTGTACTGGCAATACCGCTCGTTGTTCTCTTCACAGTTCTAGCTGGCTCCTGCCTGCAACGAGTGTCCGGCATGGGCCTTGGCCTCATTGGTGGACCAATCCTGACCCTCTTCCTCGGCCCGGTGGAAGGCATTATGGTCATCAATGTTTTGGCCTGCCTTAACGCTGTTCTCACGACCTATTCGATGCGTGAGAACGTGGATTGGGGAAAGTGGCTGCGCATCGGCCCCTTCATGATCCTCGGCTCAATCCCGGCAGCCCTGCTCATCGCGCGTATTGATACCGCAGCATTGTTGGTACTCGTTGGCGCGGCCTTGTTGATCGCGTTGGGTGTGGTGGTCTTCGGGCGAAAGTTCGTCCCGGAGATGCGCGGTACGGGCCCGGCCATTTCCGCGGGCATTTTGGGCGGGTTCACCAACACGCTCGCCGGCGTGGCCGGCCCTGTCATCACGGTGTATGCGCAGGCAGCACGGTGGCCGAAGGAAGTCCTCGCGCCAACCTTGCAGCCCTGTTTCTTTATCGGCGGATTGTCCTCGGTGCTAACGAAATCCTTCTTGGGTTCTGGAGGCTTCGAGGGACTGCACTGGCTGGTGTGGCCCTGTGGGGTAATTGGCATGTGCGTTGGCATCTTTTTAGGAAAGAAGATTGCCGGACGGGTCTCGCGCGATAAGGCGCACAAGCTCTCGCTTTCGCTCGCCGGCTTGGGTGCGTTGAGCGCACTACTGCGAGGCTTGTTCACTCTGGGTGCTTAGACAGCGCCTGGGTAGGGTGGGACCATGGCGAAATTCAAGATTGAGGACGCACTGTCCCTGCGCGCTGGCAAGAATTTTCAGATTGATTCGGTCGATGCTTCGGCAACGCCCGGTTTTGACGGCGATAAGGAGGAGCTCGCCGCTCGTTTCTCCAAGTACGATGATGAGCTGTATGAACTCCAAGAGCGGCTTTTTGCCAATGGCCGCAGCTATGGTGAGGACGCCCCGGCGGTACTCATTGTCTTGCAGGGCATGGATACCTCGGGCAAGGGCGGGGCTATCCGCCACGTGTTGAGCACCTTTGACCCTCAGGGAACCACGACCGTGAGCTTTGGCAAGCCCACCGAGGAGGAACTAGAACACGACTTCTTGTGGCGCATCCGTAAACACGACCCACAGCCGGGGCAAATCGTGGCCTTTGACCGCTCACACTACGAGGATGTCCTCATCCAACGCGTACACGAGTGGGTCGATGAAGAAGAAGTGGACCGACGCATCGAAGCCATCCGCGACTATGAGCTGGATCTGACGGCGAAGGGCGTCAAGGTCATCAAGGTCTTCTTGCACCTGTCCAAGGACGCGCAGAAGAAGAACCTACTGGAGCGCACGGAACGGGAGGACAAGTTCTGGAAATTTGACCCTTCCGATGTGGAAGAGCGGGCCTATTGGGATGACTACATGGCGGCCTATCAGGATGCCATTCGGCGCACAGATGAAAACTACGCACCCTGGTACGTCATCCCCACCGATAATAAAAAGTATGCCCGGATGGCGCTGAAGTTCCTCATCGTGGATCTCCTACGCCACCTGGACCTGGAATGGCCAGCGCCCGACTTTGATCCGGAAGTAGAGCGCCAGCGCATTAAGGACGCCGACTAAGAGCTAGTCGCTTTCTGCGTCATCGACGTCGCGGGCAAGTTCACGGGCCGCGGCGTTGAAGGTATCGAGAACAGAGAGCAGAGCTTCTTGGGCATTGATGACGCCCACGTTAAGCGCGTGGAAGAGCTGGTCTTCGTTCAGTCCGGCAGTGGTGACGAAGCAGGCGTCACCGCGCAGCTCCACCTCATCCTCGACCAGCCCGACGAGCGCGCGCCCATCGAATGCGCCTGCATTGAACTCATTGCACAGGACGTGGAAGATGGGGAGCATGTCGGCGTTGAGCTGCGTGGAGAGTACGCACTCGATGCGCACGAGGCCCTCTTCCACGGTGATGACCCAGTCCAGATCGTTGAGGCGGGCAACTGCGGCAGTCGCATCCTCCGGGTGCGCAGTGGCCGCCATGTCCAGTTCGGTGCTGTTCAGCGCGGTGAGCACGCGATCCCGGCTCACGGCGGGCAGTGGTGAGCCGGACATGATATCGAAGGGATCGGAACCTACGGATGCATTCTGGTTCGTTGTCGAGTTGTGGCTCATGCTTGCTCCTCCTTATCCCAGGTGACTGCCTGCGGGAAGCGCTGCGCCACGATATCGAAGATTTCCGCGAAGCTGGCGAGCGAGCTCAGCAGGAAGTGGCCCAGCTGGGCCAAGGAGAGGCCTTCGCCCACAGCCATCGCGCGGTTGGCGCCTAGGTGGATTTCCTCGTTTCCCTTTGCATCCTCTTCCATGAGGTAACTCAACGTCGGTGCAACGCTAGCCCAGTTCAGCTCCGCCACGGCGGCAGCCACGTCCTGCTCCAAGTGCGCGGGAAGCGTGCCTTCCCAGGAAGCGAAGGCGCTCAACACGTCGCCCTCGGCGTCGAGGTCACAGTGCACAGCGATATGGGGGACACCGGTCTGCAGCACGCGCCGCGCGGATGCGGTGTCGCCAGTGTCAGCGTCCTCGGTGGCTTCCGGTGCTGCCTCGACGAGGGCATAGTCGGCGTCGATAAGCTCGCACAACTGCGCCAACCGGTCGATGGTGACCGGCTCAACCACGTGGAGATCGGTCACTGCTGTTCACCCTGGGCGTCCTCGGATCCCTCGCCTGCCTGCGCGGCGGACTCGGACCCGAGCTTGGCCATTTCTTCGGCGGCGGCGACCATGGCGTTCTGGGCGTTGATGACGCCGTCCACGGAGGCGCGCAGTGCGGCTGCGAGTTGTTCGTCGGTCATCCCGGCCGCGCACGGAAGGTCGGCCTCAGTGCGAACGAGGAGCATGCCGTCGAAGTCCGCGATCACCGCGCGGGCACCCATGGCCACGGAGTTGATCTGGTTGGCCGCCAGGAAAAGGCCTGCATCAGCCTTGGCGTAGTTGACGTCCGTCGGCACATCACAGCGCACGATGGCAACGCTCTCCAACACGGCGAACATGCAGGGCAGACCGTTGAGGTTTGCAGTGGCGGCATCGTCGCGGCCGGTGACTGGCTCGAGTTCGATGTCGAAGGTCTTCATCGCCTCGATGATGCGGTCGAGGGTGACCTCCGGCAGTGCGTGCGGGTCTTCGGCGGCGGTGGTTGTCGGATTAGTCATGGTTGTGCTCCTTCCAGGTAACGAGCTGCGGGTACTGCTGTTCAATCCACTCGAAGGACTGCAACACGGCATCCAAGGTAGACATGACGAACGCGCCAAGCTGGTTGCGGGAGGCGCCATGTGTCACGTCGAGATCACGCGCACCAGACACCGCCAGGGCGTTGTCGGGCGCCTCGAAGAAGCGGAAAGTCGGGGTGAAATGGTCCTGGTTCCACGCGTTGATGTGCATGAGGAGCGCAGGTCCCTCAGAGGCGGGGACCGAGCCGCGCCACACGGAATCGACGATGAGTGAGGAGCCAACGAGCTGGAAGGCAATGGCGGCGTTGGAGAAACCGGTGCGCAGAAGGTTGACCGTCTGGCCGTCCTGGGTCTTTTGCTCTTCGATGCGGTACTCCAAGTTCTCTGACTCAAAGATCTCCGCGATGCGCTCGAGGGTGACCTCCTCGATGGGGGTGTCGGGCTGCAGCTGGCGCTGCTGCGTGTCGTCGTGATTAGTGGTGTCCGTCAATTCTTCTACTCACTTTGCTACTTGCTACATATTTCTTAATCTTTTCCGGCCCCGACACTACCGGAGCCGTCCTCCTCGGGTGCGCAGGTGGGGGCATCGACGAGCTGTTCGCCGCCGAGTTCGTGGGCAAGCGCTGGTTTTAGCTCTGGGTAGCGGAAGACGTGGCCCAGATTCTCCAGCCGGCTGGGCACCACCTTCTGGTTAGCCAGTGCGAGCTCGCGTGCGCCTTCCTTACCCAGCAGCAGGGCGGGCCCGACGCTGGGAATGGGGATGAAGGTGGGACGGTGGAGCAGGGCGCCGAGGGCGTCGACATAGTCTCGGTTGAGCACCGGCTGCGGGGAGACCCCGTTGATCGCGCCCTGCGACTCTGGGTCGAGTGCGGCGCGGACAAACATGTCTGAAAGATCGTCCTGTGCAACCCAGCTATTCCACATGGTGCCCTTGCCGAACGCGCCGCCGAGTCCAGTAGAAAACAATGCACGTAGCAGCGGGAGGATACCCGCGTTGGCTGATTGCACTATGCCGGTGCGCAGGTTCACCACGCGCTTTCCCGCCTCGCGCGCCGGCGCGCAGGCCTCCTCCCACGCCCCCACGACGTCGGCGAGGAAACCATCCCCACGCTCCGATTCTTCGGTGAGATCCTCGTCGCCCCGGTCCGGACCGTAGATGCCGATGGCGGAGGCGCAGACCATCGCTGACACGGACGGTGTCTGGGCTACAAGCTGGGCCAACAGGTGAGTGGGGCCCACGCGCGAATCCCGGATCGCCTCCTTGTGAGCGGTGTTAAAACGACCGAAGATTGGCTCCCCGGCTAGGTGGATGAGAACATCGATTCCCTCCAATAAATCCTTGGCGGGAATGTTTGGGCGCCACAAGCGTTCGCCGGCGCCCGGGGAGGAGCGCACTAGAGGCACGACGGTATGACCCAAGGTGCCGAGTTGCGAGGCTACAGCAGCGCCAACCGTCCCGTGTGTTCCCGTAATCGCTATAGTGCGGGGCTCGGCGTTGAGCTCACCGAGCCGTTGGGCAAAGCGAAAGTCTTCGATGAGCTGTTGCTGGCGGTAGGCAAAGACCGACTCCACCGCACCCGTGGGAATGCGTGTGTCCACCTTGTCGGTGATGAGCGTGCCTTCCGGGTGATCCTCAAAGAGGTGTTCATGGCGCCAGTTGGCCAGCGAACGGAAGGGGGCGTTGATGCACACATCCGCAAAGGAACGCCGCGGCTGGTACCTACTCAAATCATGCCGGGCAACCCATTTCAGGCCGCCAGGCAAGCTCAAGACCGATGTTCCGTCGGCCAGTGACTCTGCCTGCTGCAGGGGAGACATGAATCCAAATGGCGCGGTGAGGCGGGCGAGCGCCCCGGGGCGGGTGTGCCATTGCCATACCTCTTCGCGCGGGGCTGGAACAACGTGCTGGGTAGTAAAACTCACTGTCTATGGACCTGCCTCAGAAAATTCGGGGGTGCGAGGGCGTATACAGCACGGATGAAGAGTGCTATGGTTGGTGCTGGCTTTCAAGCATAGACAAGTCCTATTAACCATTGTCCGACATCCTTTAAAGACCGCACCGTGAGGCGGGGAAGGAGGTCACGATGAGTGAAACCGGCACCCACGCGGAGTCCAACGAGCTGCTGAGCTCGAAAGACGTCGCGCGTACTGTCGCACGCATCGCGCACCAGATCATTGAGAAAACGGCGCTTGATTCGAGTGAATCTCCTCGGGTCCTGCTCTTAGGCATTCCCTCTGGTGGCGTGCCTTTAGCGCAGCGCCTTGCCGAAAAGATTGAGGAATTCTCCGGGGTGGAGGTTCCCTGGGGCTCCCTTGACATCACGTTGTATCGCGACGATCTATATGCCCGCCCGCACCGGGCATTGCAGCCCACCACAGTCCCAGCCGGTGGTATCAACGGCGCCACGGTCATCCTTGTTGATGATGTGCTGTATTCCGGCCGCACCATCCGCGCTGCGTTAGATGCCCTGGCAGATATCGGGCGCCCCGACATCATCCAACTTGCCGTCCTCGTGGACCGCGGACACCGCCAGGTGCCTATCCGCGCCGATTACGTGGGCAAGAATATCCCCACTGCGCGCGACGAGGACGTCACCGTCTACAACGCCGACATCGACGGCCGGGATGCCGTCATTCTTACCCGCTTCACTGCACAGCCCGGCAAGGAGGCATAAATGAAGCACCTCATCAATATCGCCGACCACAGCGCCGAGGAAATCCTCGGGCTCATGGATGAGGCCGACCGTTTCCGGGAAGCCTTGGACGGCCGCGAAGTTAAGAAGCTGCCGACTCTGCGCGGGCGAACCGTGTTTACGTTGTTCTATGAGAACTCCACCCGTACTCGCTCTTCCTTTGAAACGGCGGGAAAGTGGATGTCGGCGGATGTCATCAACCTGTCTGCCTCGACGTCCTCGGTGAAGAAGGGCGAGTCCCTCAAGGACACTGGGCTGACGCTGACCTCCATCGGCGCCGATGCCATCATCATCCGCCATCCTTCCTCCGGCGCGGCGCAGCAGCTGGCCGGTTGGGTAGCACCGGGAGGACAGGGACCGAGCGTGATTAACGCCGGCGATGGTGCCCACCAGCACCCCACGCAGGCGCTTCTCGACGCCGTCACGATGCGCCAGCGCCTACACCTTGGTACGGATCGCTCCGCCTCTGGCACCGGCTTCGAGGGCCTGAACGTCACCATCGTCGGTGACTGCCTGCACTCCCGCGTCGTGCGCTCCAACGTGGACCTGCTGTCGACGTTGGGCGCTGAGGTTACGCTTGTCGCTCCGCCGACGCTGCTGCCCTTTGGCGTCGACACCTGGCCGGTGCGCGTCTCCCATGACTTCGACTCCGAGGTGGCCAAGGCTGATGTCGTCATGATGCTGCGCGTCCAAGCAGAGCGTATGAACGGCGGCTTCTTCCCCTCGCACCGCGAGTATGCAGCTCTTTACGGGATGTCCAAGGACCGCGCTGCTGCCATGAAGAAGGACGCCATCATCATGCACCCGGGCCCCATGGTCCGCGGCATGGAAATCAACTACGCGGTGGCTGACTATGACAACACCGCGGTGCTCCAGCAGGTCCACAACGGTGTCCACGTGCGCATGGCCACCCTCTTTACGCTGCTCACCAACGGCGAGAACGCCGGTATCTAAAACGAGTTATCTCATAAATCAACGAGGAGAGCTTTTCAGAAACCATGACTACTTATCCAGACACCGGCGTGCTCTCTGCTCCCGCGGCGGGCACCTTGCTCATCACCAATGTTCGCCCCTATGGGGAAGGGGAACCCACTAACATCCTGATCAAGGATGGCGTCATCGAGGCGATCGGCGCCACCGACATCACCCCAGCGGAAGGCGTCGACCGCACCATCGACGGGGGCGGCAACGTGCTGCTGCCGGGCCTGGTGGACATGCACGTCCACCTGCGTGAGCCAGGCCGCGAGGACACAGAAACCATCGAGACCGGCTCGCGGGCCGCCGCCAAGGGAGGGTTTACTGCCGTGTTCACCATGGCGAATACCTCCCCGGTCACGGACCAGCCGATCATCGCGGAGTCCGTTTGGGCCAAGGGACAGGCGCGCGGTTTGTGCGACGTCCATCCGGTTGGCTCCATCACGAAGGGCTTGGAGGGTAAAACGCTGACCGAGTTCGGCATGATGGCCCGCTCGGATGCCAAGGTGCGCATGTTCTCCGACGACGGCAAGTGTGTCCAAGACCCGCAGCTCATGCGCCGTGCCTTGGAATACGCCAAGGGGCTCGACGTCCTGCTGGCCCAGCACGCGGAGGATCACCGGATGACCGAAGGCGCGAGTGCCCATGAGGGCGAGGTTGCCGCCCGCCTCGGTCTGCGCGGCTGGCCGCGCGTGGCTGAGGAATCGATCGTGGCGCGCGACGCACTGCTCGCGCGTGACTACGGCAACCGCATGCACATCTGCCACGCTTCGACGAAGGGCACAGTCGAGCTGCTCAAGTGGGCCAAGGAACAGGGGATTCCGCTGACTGCTGAGGTGACCCCGCACCACCTTTTGCTGACCGATGACAAGCTGGTGACCTACGACGGCGTCTTCCGCGTCAACCCACCGCTGCGCGAGGAATCCGACACCCTGGCCCTGCGCCAGGCATTGCTCGACGGGCTTATCGACGTCGTGGCAACGGACCACGCCCCGCACGGCAGCGAAGACAAGTGTGTCGAGTTCGAGCACGCCAAGCCGGGCATGTTGGGACTTGAATCCTCCCTGGCGGTCATCGCCAAGCTCTTTGTCGCCACCGGTCTGGCGGATTGGCGCTTCGTTGCTCGCGTCATGTCGGAGCGTCCGGCGGAGATTACCCGCCTGCCCGGCCATGGTCGCCCGATTGCGGTCGGCGAGCCGGCCAACCTCACCATCGTTGATCCGGAACATGAGTGGGTATCAGATTCCACTCGCCTGGCCTCGAAGTCGGAGAACAACCCCTATGAGGGGGAGGAGTTTGGCGCGCGCGTTACCTACACCATCCTGCGCGGCGCGGTGACCTACGACCTCTCTGCTGAAAGTGGTGACGAGGCAGACGAATAATCGGGATAATCGAGAGTCAGAGTTGCTCAACCCGAGTACCCAACGCTCATAGCCAACACAACCAACCCTTCACCGACAAATTCACTGAAAGGTTTAACGCACAGTGACTTCCACTAGCACCACTCCCGCCATCTTGGTCCTCGCCGATGGCCGCACTTTCCGTGGCTTCGGCTTCGGTGCCACGGGCACAACCCTGGGCGAGGCCGTCTTTACTACCGCCATGACTGGCTACCAAGAGACCATGACTGACCCGTCTTATCACCGTCAGATCGTCGTGGCCTCCGCGCCCCAGATTGGTAACACCGGCTGGAACGATGAGGACAGCGAGTCCCACGGCGACCAGATTTGGGTTGCCGGCCTGGTTATCCGTGACCTTGCCCGCCGTGTTTCCAACTGGCGCGCCGCCCGTTCCCTGCCGGAGGAGATGGAGAAGCAGGGAATCATCGGCATCGGCGGAATTGATACCCGTACCCTGGTGCGTCACCTGCGTAACCACGGTTCCATCAAGGCCGGTATCTTCTCCGGCGAGGCAGCTGAGCGGGACGTCGAGGAGCTCATCGCTGAGGTCAAGAATCAGCCATCCATGGCAGGTCTTGACCTGTCCGAAGAAGTCTCGACCGATGAGGTCTACACCTTCCCAGCTGTAGGGGAGAAGCGCTTCACCGTCGTGGCCTATGACATGGGTGTTAAGACCGCAACCCCGAAGAATTTCGCCGAGCGCGGCATCGAGACCATCGTGGTTCCAGCCAACACCCCCTTCGAGAAGATCAAGCAGTACAACCCGGATGGCGTGTTTGTCTCCAACGGTCCGGGCGACCCGGCTACCGCCGATACCATGGTGGGCATCGTGCGCGATATCCTTGCTGCCAAGTACCCCTTCTTTGGCATCTGCTTTGGCAACCAAATCCTCGGCCGCGCGCTGGGTATGGACACCTACAAGCTGAAGTTCGGCCACCGCGGCATCAACGTCCCGGTGCGCAACCAGCTCACCGGCAAGATCGACATCACCTCCCAGAACCACGGCTTCGCCCTGGCCAGCCCTTCGGGCAAGGAGAACCCGGCGGGCGAGGAGTTCGATACTGACTTCGGCCCGGCAGTTGTGTCCCACACCTGCCTCAACGACAACACCATCGAGGGCGTAGCGCTCAAGAACGGCATGGCCTACTCCGTGCAGTACCACCCCGAGTCCGCCGCCGGTCCGCACGATGCTAACCCGCTCTTTGACCAGTTCATCGAGCTCATGACTGAGAAGTCCCCGAACAAGTAGAACGCAACCAGGAAGAGGAAGAAGAAACTAATGCCAAAGCGCAACGACATCAATCACGTCCTGGTTATCGGCTCCGGCCCGATCGTTATTGGCCAGGCCTGTGAGTTCGATTACTCCGGCACCCAGGCCTGCCGCGTGCTCAAGGAGGAAGGCCTGCGCGTCACGCTGGTCAATTCCAACCCGGCAACGATTATGACCGACCCGGAGTTCGCAGACCACACCTACGTGGAACCCATCGAACCCGAGTTCATCGAGAAGATCTTCCAGAAGGAAAAAGAAGAGGGCAATCCTATCGACGCCGTCCTGGCAACCCTCGGTGGCCAGACCGCCCTCAACGCCGCCGTACAGCTGGACCGCCTGGGCATCCTGAAGAAGTACGATATCGAGCTCATCGGTGCCGATATCGACGCCATCGAGCGCGGCGAGGACCGCCAGAAGTTCAAGGACATCGTGGCCTCCATCGGCGGCGAATCCGCGCGCTCCCGCGTGTGCCACACCATGGAAGAGGTCCACGAGACCGTCGCCGAGCTCGGCCTCCCGGTCGTTGTACGCCCATCGTTTACGATGGGCGGTCTGGGCTCTGGTCTGGCCTTCAACGAGGAGGACCTCGACCGTATCGCCGGCGGCGGCCTGGCCGCCTCGCCGGAAGCGAACGTCCTCATCGAGGAGTCCATCCTGGGCTGGAAGGAGTTCGAGCTCGAGCTCATGCGCGATGGTGACGATAACGTCGTGGTCATCGCCTCCATCGAGAACGTCGACGCCCTTGGCGTCCACACCGGTGACTCCGTCACCGTGGCCCCGGCCTTGACCTTGACTGACCGCGAGTACCAGAAGATGCGCGACCAGGGTATCGCCATCATCCGCGAGGTCGGCGTCGACACCGGCGGCTGCAATATCCAGTTCGCTGTAAACCCGGATGACGGCCGCATCATCACCATCGAGATGAATCCGCGTGTGTCCCGCTCTTCGGCGCTGGCCTCCAAGGCCACCGGCTTCCCGATTGCCAAGCTGGCCGCCAAGCTGGCTATCGGCTACACCCTGGACGAGGTGCGCAACGACATCACCGGCGTGACCCCGGCCGCCTTCGAGCCCACGCTGGACTACGTCATCGTCAAGGCCCCTCGCTTTGCCTTCGAGAAGTTCCCGGGCGCCGATGACACCCTGACCACCACGATGAAGTCTGTGGGCGAGGCCATGGGCATTGGCCGCAACTACATCTCCGGCCTCAATAAGGTCATGCGCTCGCTGGAAGGCAAGCCTTCTGGCTTCTGGACCAAGCCGGATGAGTACTTCGCCGGTGAGCGCGCCACCGACCTCGACGCCGTGCTCAAGGATCTAGAGCGCCCGACCGAGGGCCGTATGTACGACATCGAGCTGGCGCTGCGTTTGGGTGCTACCGTTGAGCAGCTCCACGAGCACTCCCACCTGGACCCGTGGTTCTTGGCGGAGCTCGAAGCACTCGTGCAGTTCCGCGAGGAGCTCGAGAACGCCCCAGTGCTCGACGCGCAGTTGTTGCGCCGCGCCAAGGTCTTTGGCCTCTCAGATGCCCAGATTGCCGCGCTTCGTCCGGAGTTCGCCGGTGAGGATGGCGTGCGTTCCCTGCGCTGGTCCCTGGGTATTCGCCCGGTCTACAAGACCGTTGATACCTGTGCGGGCGAGTTCGAGGCTCAAACCCCTTACCACTACAGCACCTACGAGATGGATCCGAACGCGGAATCCGAGGTTCGAGCCAGCTCCGAAAAGACCAAGGGCAAGGTCATCATCTTGGGCTCCGGCCCGAACCGCATCGGTCAAGGCATTGAGTTTGACTACTCCTGCGTGCATGCCGCGCTGGAGCTCTCCCGCGAGGGCTATGAGACGGTCATGGTCAACTGCAACCCGGAGACCGTATCGACGGACTACGACACTGCAGACCGCCTCTACTTCGAGCCCTTGACCTTCGAAGATGTCATGGAGGTCTACCACGCAGAGGCCGCCTGTGGTGAGGTTGCCGGTGTCATCGTCCAGCTGGGCGGGCAGACTCCGTTGGGCTTGGCCGAGCGCCTGACCGCCGCGGGCGTTCCGGTCGTCGGAACCTCTGCCGCCGCCATCGACCTGGCGGAAGACCGCGGCGAGTTCGGTAAGGTGCTTGCCGCTGCCGAGCTTCCAGCACCGGACTTCGGTACCGCCACCTCCTTCGATGAGGCCCGCGAGGTCGCCGCGAGCATCGGCTACCCAGTGCTGGTCCGCCCGTCCTACGTGCTGGGCGGCCGCGGCATGGAGATTGTCTATGACGAAGACTCCCTGCGTGACTACATCGAGCGCGCCACCGAGATCACCTCGGATCACCCGGTGTTGGTGGACCGCTTCCTCGACAACGCCATCGAGATCGACGTCGATGCGCTGTGCGACGGCGAGGAGGTCTACCTCGGCGGAGTCATGGAGCACATCGAGGAGGCGGGTATCCACTCCGGCGACTCCTCTTGCGCCTTGCCGCCGATGACCCTCGGCCCGGAGGATATTGAAAAGGTGCGGGAGTCGACGCGTCGTCTAGCGCACGGTATCGGCGTCAAGGGCCTGATGAATGTCCAGTACGCGCTTAAGGACGACACCCTCTACGTCATTGAGGCCAACCCGCGCGCGTCTCGCACGGTGCCGTTCGTGTCCAAGGCCACCGGTGTACCGATGGCTAAGGCCGCAGCGCGCGTCATGCTCGGCGCGTCCATCGCGCAGCTCAAGGATGAGGGAATCATCCCGTCCACCTATGACGGCGGCTCCCTGCCCATTGAGCACCCGATTGCGGTTAAGGAAGCCGTGCTGCCGTTCAACCGCTTCCGCCGCCCGGACGGTCAGCTGCTTGACACGCTGCTCTCTCCGGAGATGAAGTCCACCGGTGAGGTCATGGGCTTGGCCGACAACTTCGGCGCAGCCTATGCCAAAGGTGAGATGGCCGCCTTCGGCGAGCTGCCGACGGAGGGCACGGTCTTCGTGTCCGTGGCCAACCGCGACAAGCGCACGCTGATCTTCCCGATTCAGCGCCTGGCCTACATGGGCTACACCATCGTCGCCACGGCAGGCACCGCGCAGATGCTGCGTCGCAATGGCGTGGAGTGCGAGGTGGCAGTCAAGGTCTCCGAGGCTGAGGAGGGACAAGAGTCCATCGTCGACGCCATCCTGGCAGGCAAGGTCGACCTCATCCTCAACACCCCGGCCGGTTCCGCCGGTGCACGCCACGACGGCTATGACATTCGCGCCGCGGCAGTATCCGTCGGGGTTCCGCTGGTGACGACCGTCCAGGGCGTTACCGCGGCGGTGCAGGGCATCGAGGCGCTGCGCCAGGGCGATCTTAAGGTACGCGCGCTGCAGGAGCTCAAGCATGACCCAGTCAACTAATGCTGCACCTACCTTTGGCGATCGCCTTGTCGCCGCGGGTAGGCAACGAGGGCGTCTGTGCGTAGGTATTGACCCACACCCACACCTCCTGGAGGCGTGGGGCCTGTCAGTCGATGTCGACGGACTGCGCACCTTCAGTATGCGTTGCGTAGAGGCATTCGCCGATACGGCAGCTGTAGTCAAACCGCAAGTGGCGTTCTTTGAGCGCTGTGGTTCGCGCGGTTTCGCCGTCCTCGAAGAGGTCCTGGCGGCGCTGCGCGAGCAAGGCTGCCTGAGTCTGGCCGATGCTAAACGCGGCGATATCGGCTCCACCATGGCTGGTTATGCCGAGGCCTGGCTGGGGGAGGACTCGCCGTTGCGCGCGGACGCGGTGACGGTATCGCCTTACCTCGGTGTGGGAGCGTTGAGTCCTGTCTTCGATATTGCGGAAAAGACCCGTGCTGGTGTCTTCGTCCTTGCGGCGACCTCCAACCCGGAGGCCGTAGCGTTGCAATCGCTGAGCGTCGATGGCCGCAGCGTCGCGCAGCGCGTCGTTGATGAACTCGGACAGCGCAATGTCGCGGCAATGGCCACGGATGACGCTGTGGGAGCGCTCGGAGTGGTTGTCGGTGCGACACTCGACGCGCCGCCGGTATTAGACCTTTTACATGGTCCGGTTCTTCTTCCGGGCGTGGGCGCGCAGGGCGCGACTCCAGCTGATGTTAGGCAACTCACCTCCGCGGCACCCGAGCTGGGCTTTGCCAACGTCTCTCGAGCCATCCTTTCGGCAGGTCCAGACGTTGCTGACCTGCGCAAAGCCGTAATTGATACGGCTGCTGAATTCCGAGACTAAAGAGCTCGGTCTCAAACGGCGCGCTGGATTAACAGGCGCGCCGTTTACCTGGTATTTTGTTTAAGGCATGTGCGTTGACGTGCAGGAACCTTTAGTAGAAAGGGGCCGGGTTACGTCATCGCGTACAGACCAGTGCTAGGATTGCCAGAAGTCGGTTCGCGGCGGTAGCAAAAGCTACCCCGCGCTGGGGAAATCTTCCCACCGTGAGCCGAGATTCTGGTGTTAGCCATCAGATGACAATGTTCGTACTAATGAAATCGGAGGAAACCCGTGGCCCTTCCCAAGTTGACAGATGAGCAGCGCAAAGAAGCTCTCGCAAAGGCCGCTGAGGCTCGCAAGGCTCGCGCTGAGCTCAAGGCTGCGCTGAAGCGCGGCGAGACCAACCTGCAGGAAGTTCTGGAGAAGGCCGAGACCGATGAGATCATCGGTAAGACCAAGGTCTCCGCGCTTCTCGAGGCTCTGCCGAAGGTTGGCAAGGTCAAGGCTAAGGAAATCATGGAGGACCTGGAGATTGCTCAGACCCGCCGCCTGCGTGGCCTGGGTGACCGTCAGCGCCGCGCCCTGCTCGAGCGTTTCGGCTACGGCGAGTAATTAGCGCAATGGCTGACGAAACTGCACGCGGGCGCCTGGTCGTTCTGGCCGGGCCGTCCGCTGTGGGTAAGTCCACTGTGGTTTCGCGCCTGCGCGATGATGTAGACAACCTTTACTTCAGCGTCTCGATGACGACGCGCCAACCCCGCCCCGGCGAGTCTGATGGGGTGGACTACTTCTTTGTCTCCCCGGAGGCTTTCCAGGAACACATAGACGCCGGAGACATGCTCGAATGGGCAGAGATCCACGGTGGTTTGCAGCGTTCTGGTACGCCGGCTCAACCCGTTAGGGAAGCGATGTTGGCTGGTCGCCCAGTGTTGGTGGAGGTTGATCTTGCAGGCGCCCGCAACGTGAAGGCGGCGATGCCGGAGGCGGAAACCGTGTTTCTGGCCCCACCGTCCTGGGAGGTTTTGGTGGAGCGCCTGACTGGGCGCGGTACCGAGCCACAGGATGTGATTGACCGCCGTTTGCACACCGCAGAAACGGAACTTGCCGCGCAAAAAGAGTTCGACCACATCGTTGTCAATGACAATCTCGATGAGGCCGTTGCTGCAATTAGTGCTATCCTGCGTGGATAGACCACGATTTTGACCATCTACCAACAGTAAAGGTGCATGTGACCAACGTGACCACACCTGCCAATTCTGAGGCCGCAAAGCCGGAGCCAGTATTCGATCCGCCGACGGGTATCACTGACCCGCCTATCGATGAGCTGCTGGGCAAGGTCTCGTCTAAGTACGCCCTGGTGATCTTCGCCGCTAAGCGCGCACGTCAGATCAACAGCTACTACAAGGAACAGGACGAAGGCGTCTTCGAGTTCGTCGGACCGCTGGTGACCCCGGAGCCGGGCGAGAAGCCGCTGTCCATCGCACTGCGCGAGATCGACGCCGGCCTGCTGGACCACGAGGAAGGCAACTAGCCTTCGCCCCGTGAAGGCAGCAGCCTAGCGCGTATTCCGAAATAGACCCACCCTAGTGTCGCTTGAGGCGCTTGGGTGGGTTTGTTGTGTCTTGGGTACTATCGTCCGAGTGAAGGATGTACAGCAAACCCCAGATAGTCCAGAGAGCAGCACTGCCTCGGCTCCCGCAGAGGCGGCTTCACCGGGTGCAGGCGGAACCACGCAGCCGCGTCGCATCCTTGTCGGTGTGGCTGGCGGAATCGCCGCCTATAAAGCGTGTCATCTGATTCGGGACTTCACGGAGCACGGCGATGATGTCCGCGTGATTCCTACAGAAGCCGCGTTAAATTTCGTCGGTGCAGCCACCTTCGAGGCCCTGTCAGGGCATCCGGTCTCGACTACCGTTTTCGATGCTGTTGATGAGGTGCAGCATGTCGCGCTGGGGCAGCAGGCCGATGCCGTCGTCATCGCCCCAGCTACCGCTGACTTGATCGCTCGGCTGGCTTGTGGCCGCGCCGATGATCTGCTGAGCGCCTCTGTGCTGGTTGCTACGTGTCCTGTCATCATTGCCCCAGCTATGCACACGGAGATGTGGCTCAATCCCGCGACGCAAGACAACGTGGCGACATTGCGTCGTCGCGGCGTTATCGTGATGGGACCGGCCCATGGGCGGCTCACCGGCGTTGATTCCGGCGCAGGCCGCTTGCCGGAACCGGGGCAGATAGCGGAGTTTGCCCGCACGATTATGGCTGGCCACCGCGTAGATCATGATTGGCACGGGCTAAAGGTCGTGATTTCTGCCGGGGGAACGCAGGAGAACCTAGATCCGGTGCGGTATCTGGGCAATCGTTCCTCTGGTCGCCAGGGCTTTGCCTTGGGAGAAGTAGCCGCGCAGCGCGGTGCAGATGTAACTATCGTTGCCGGCAATACTGACGCGCTTCCGATTCCATCAGGCGCCTCCGTTGTGCGGGTGACTTCCACTCGCGATATGCACAAGGCAATGAACGCTGAAGCAGCGGATGCGGATATCGTCATCATGGCTGCAGCTGTTTCAGACTATCGGCCGGCTTCCGTCGCGGACTCCAAGATGAAGAAGGGGGCCGCTGACGAGGACTTAGCTCATCTCGAGTTGGTGGAGAACCCAGATATCCTCAAGGGGTTGGTGGAACGCCGCGAGAATGGGGACTTGAAGCGCGATGCCATCATCGTCGGTTTTGCAGCGGAGACCGGGGATGCACACACGAGCGTGCTCGAGTACGCCCAGCAAAAATTCGTGAAGAAGGGGTGCGATGTACTCATGGCCAACGAGGTTGGGGAGGGCAAGGTCTTCGGACAGCCAACGAGTGCAGGGTGGATCCTTCGGAAGGGTGCTGATCCGGTGGAGGTTGAACCGGGATCGAAGCAGGTTGTAGCCGCCCAGATACTTAACGTGGTGAATGAAATTCTGGAAAGGTAGCGCTCGTTCTTGCAGCTGTAGACCGCTTGGTCTACGATGGGGCGGTGTTATTAGCCGGGACGTGGGATAGGCGCTGCCTTGCCCACGGCGCGCAGAACTAGTTTAAGGAAGATTTGTGACTGAAACAGCTGTTCAGGCGGTACGTCTTTTTACCAGCGAATCCGTGACAGAAGGTCACCCGGATAAGATTTGTGACGCTATCTCGGACGCCATTCTTGACGCCCTTCTTAAGGAAGACCCAAACGCACACGTCGCCGTGGAGACTCTTGTCACCACGGGCCAAGTTCACGTCGTGGGTGAGGTGCGCACCTCCGGGTATGTGGAGATCCCGCAGATTGTACGCAAGACCCTCGTGGAGATCGGGTTTACTTCCTCCGACGTGGGATTTGACGGCCACACCTGCGGAGTCAACGTAGCGATTGGTGAGCAATCCCAAGAGATTGGCGCCGGAGTGGACGCCTCAACCGAGGTTCGCTCGGGCCAGTTTGAGGACGACGATCAATATGGCGCTGGCGACCAGGGCCTCATGTTCGGCTACGCAACGAATGAGACTCCAGAATTCATGCCGCTGCCGATCTCTACGGCACACCACCTTTCGCGTCGCCTCACCCAGGTCCGCAAGGAAGGCATCGTTCCTTCCCTGCGCCCAGATGGCAAGACCCAGGTCACCTTTGCATATGACGAGAACGATGTGCCGACTCGCTTAGAGACGATTGTCATCTCCACCCAGCATGATCCGGAGGTGACCCAGGACTGGCTCGCGGAACAGCTTCGTACCCATGTAGTCGAGTGGGTCGTCAACGATGCGGACCTGAGCAAGTACTACACCGACGACACCGAGCTACTCATCAACCCCTCTGGTTCCTTCATTCTTGGCGGGCCAATGGGTGATGCAGGCCTGACTGGGCGCAAGATCATCGTCGATACCTACGGCGGCATGGCCCGCCACGGTGGCGGTGCCTTCTCCGGCAAGGACCCGAGCAAGGTGGACCGCTCAGCCGCCTACGCTATGCGTTGGGTAGCTAAGAACATCGTGTCCGCCGGTCTGGCCGACCGCGCCGAAGTGCAGGTTGCATACGCTATTGGTCGCGCGAAGCCGGTTGGTCTCTATGTCGAGACCTTCGGCACTGCTCAAGCCGGTTTGAGCGATGCCGACATTCAGGCTGCGGTGGACAAGGTTTTTGATCTGCGCCCCGCCGCCATTATCCGCGAGCTCAACCTGCAGCGCCCGATCTACCGTCAAACCGCGGCCTACGGTCACTTTGGCCGCACCGATGTTGACCTTCCGTGGGAGGACACCTCGCGGGCTGTCGACTTGCGCCGCGCCGCCGGCCTGTAGAATCGGGCGCTATGCCCAAGAAGACACCCGCCGCCCAGCAACCGGTCGCGCGGGTGTTGCCTTTGTTGGGGGTAGCGCACCTGGACCGCGAATTCGACTACCTCATCGATGAATCGGATTCGCAGGCCGCCCAGCCAGGCGTACGCGTGCGCATTCGCTTCAATGGCCGGCTGGTCGACGCCATCCTGCTCTCCCGCGCCAGCGATTCCGACTTCGCTGGATCGCTTCGCTATATCGATCGCGTGATTTCCCCCTTTGCGGTGTACTCGCCGGAAATGTCGGCGCTCATCGAATCCCTTGCAGCCCGTTATGGCGGCGTGCGCTCCGATATCATCCGCGCCGCCATCCCGGCGCGGCATGCCAAGGCTGAGGAAGCGGATGTCGATACACCGTGGGAAGAATTAGGTACAGCGGAGCACCCGGATCTCTCTGCGTGGTCCGGGTACCAGCATGGCGAGTCCTTCGTGGACTCGGTGCTGTCGGGCCATATTGCGCGTGCAGCATGGCAGATAGCGCCGGGGGAGGATTGGGCAAGCGCGCTGGCAGCGCTGGGCACCAGTGTGGCGCTCCAAGGCGGCGGCGTGCTCATGGTCGTACCGGACCAGAAGGACCTGGATCAGCTCGAGGAGGCCTTTCGCCGCCACGTCTCTGCCAAACAAATCACGGTGCTCGCGCACAGCACCGGCCCCCAGGCACGCTATCGCCGCTATCTATCGGCGTTGACGGGTCAAGCCCGAATCGTCATCGGGACGCGCTCCGCCGCCTTCGCCCCGGTCAAGGGCCTCCAATTGGCCGTCTTGCTCAACGATGGCGACGATAGCTTGGTTGACAACCTCAAGCCCTATGTTCACTCCAGGGAAGTGCTGAGCACACGCTCCGCGCAGGAAGGTTGCAGCCTTATCCTCGCCGGCCACGCCCGCACCGCGGAGGCCCAACTACTCGTTGAATCGGGGTGGGCCCACGATCTTCTACCCGCCGCGAACACACTGGAAGATAGGCGCCCCGAAATCGTTGCGGTGGGTGCGTATGGCGTCAACGTGGCCCGCCATATGCGGGGAGGCACGACGTCGGTAAGCGGCCCCGCCTTCCAAGCCACGCGCGCAGCCCTCGACCGGGGCGAGCCCGTCCTTGTTCAAGTCCCGCGCAAGGGCTATGCCCCAATCCTCGCCTGTGGGCAGTGTGCATCTCCTGCACGGTGTCGTCATTGCAACGGTCCCTTAGGTCTGCCTTGCGCTCGCGGCTCGAAGCACGAGTCGACCGATTCTGCGGCGCTGCCCACGTGTCGGTGGTGCGGGCGCGTTGACGCGCATTACCGCTGTTCGGAGTGCGGCTCACCGCGGTTGCGCGCCATCGTGTTGGGCTCCGAGCGCACCGCAGAAGAGATGGGCCGGGCCTTTCCCAATACACGCGTGATTCAATCCGGTGGATCCACCGTCGTAGATGAAATCCCAGACGCGCCCGCGCTCGTCATCGCGACACCCGGCGCGGAGCCGCGCGTAGCGAAAGGCGGGATGTACGGGGCTGCGCTCCTTGTGGAAACCGGGGCGTTGCTCGGCCGCCAGGATCTGCGCGCCACGGAGGACACATTGGCCACATGGGCCGCGGCGGCCACCCTCGTTGCGCCAGCCAAGGAGGGTGGTGTCGTTATCGTCGCCGCTGATGAACAGCTGCCGCTTGTGGATTTCTTTAGCCGGTGGGACATGGTGGGCGCCGCGGCGGCCGAGTTGCAGGCGCGCCGCGAGGTTCGCTTTCCGCCCGCGGTGCATATGGCGGCGATCGACGGGGCGGACGCCTCCCTCGATGCCTTCCTGGAGCTAGCGGAACTGCCGGAGCATGCGGAGCTTCTCGGGCCCGTACCGTTGCCGCCTGGCGTGAGCTTGCCGGGTGAATACGATCATGAGCGCGGCGGCGAACCACAGCGTCTGCTAATTCGAACCCCGCTGGGCCCGAGGTCCCTGCTGGGCCAGGCCTTGCGCACAGCCAATTCCTTGCGCAGCGCTCGCAAGGATGTTTTGCCTCTGCGTATCGCCGTGGATCCGATAAACATCGGTTAACGCTGCGCTCCTTTCCACCCCTGTCGAGCGCCTCCCGCGGAAGGTGAACTATTCTCGGTGCAGGAGCGCGGAGGGCCCTGGGCAGGCAAGGAATGCCAAGGCCGACAACCCCCGCACGACGTGCCACACCGTCAACCACGAGGAGTACCACTATGACCGTGCGAGAGGTTCGTCTCTACGGCGACCCGGTCCTCACCACCAGAGCTGAGGAAATCACCGAGTTCGGGCCATCATTGGAACGCTTGGCTCAGGACATGCTGGAGACAATGGAAGCCGCAGGGGGAGTAGGTTTAGCGGCCAACCAGATCGGTGTGACCAAGCGCATCTTTGTCTTCGATTGCTCGCATTATCAGCATGGTTTGCGCGGTGCCGTCATTAACCCGGTATGGGAAGCGGTGGGCCAGGACATGCAGTTGGGGACCGAAGGTTGCTTGTCCATCCCCGGCATTTCTCAGCCCACTGAACGCTTTTCTACCGTACTTCTGCGCGGATTCGACCCACACGGCCGCCCGATTTCCATGCTTGCCTCTGGGCTGATGGCGCGTTGTATCCAACACGAGACGGACCACTTGGATGGGATCTTGTTCTTGCAGCGTCTGAGCGATGAGCTTCGGAAGGACTCTATGAAAACCATCCGCCAATCGGAGTGGTTCAACGCATAGCCGTAGCCCTGCTTAATCAGCAGTACAGCAGATTCATTTTTGAACATTAGATTTAGAAACTCTCACACGAGAAAGGCATGCTCTAGCAGTGCGTATTGTTTTTGCCGGAACCCCGGAGCCCGCAGTTGTGGCTTTGGAGAAGCTCATTGACTCACCCCATGAGGTGGCCGCCGTCATTACTCGGCCTGATGCCCGCCGGGGCCGTGGCCGCACCGTTCATCCAAGTCCGGTGAAGGCACTGGCGGAAAAACACGGTATCGAGGTGCTCACGCCGACCACACTTAAGCCTGGCACCGAGGACGGTGATGCCCTGCGTGCACGACTAGCAGACATTGCTCCCGAGGCTATCCCCGTGGTTGCCTACGGAAACCTGATCACCGAGGACTTGCTGAGCCTTCCGACGCACGGTTGGGTGAACCTTCACTTCTCCCTGCTCCCGGCGTGGCGTGGCGCGGCACCGGTGCAAGCAGCCATTGCGGCTGGGGATTCTCGCACTGGTGCTACGACCTTCCGCATCGACCAAGGCCTGGACACTGGGGACATCCTCGCCACGATCGACGAGGACATCCAAGACACCGATACCGCGGATGACCTATTGACGCGGCTGGCCTATGCCGGTGGCGAGCTCCTCGTGCGGACCATGGATGGGTTGGAAGACGGCAGCATCGCGCCGCAGCCGCAGGTAGGTGAAGCCTCTTATGCGCACAAGATCTCTACCGACGATGCCCGCATCGACTGGACTGCGCCCGCCGAGGCCGTTGATCGCCACATTCGCGCGCATACCCCGGGGCCGGGTGCTTGGACCCTGCTGGGGCAGTCACGCTTAAAGCTCGGTCCAGTAGAACCTGTGCCACCCACAGAACTTGAGGACCTTACTGAACATTCCGCGCTTTCCGCATTGCAACCGGGTGAAGTTCACGTGTCCAAGAAGGAAGTGATGGTCGGTACTGGCAGCTCCCCGGTTCGTTTGGGAAAGATTCAACCGCCAGGCAAGAAGATGATGAATGCCGCCGACTGGGGCCGCGGGCTTGCGCACCAGTCTTCGCAGTCAGTAGAAGGCGGCGAGGATGAGGTGAAGTTCTCATGAGCGGAGGTTTTAGATCCCGCAGCAAGTCAGGCGATCCTGCAGACCGCGCGCCGCGTGGGAAGCAGCAACGCGGCGGTGCGAAACGCACTGCCAAGGGCAACAGGGAGCGTCGCGGCGGTCAGCGTCACGATACACGGCGCCCAGCGCCGTCGACCTCGGTGGTTTCTGCCGCGCAGCGCTGCGGGGTGGATCGTCCACGCGCGGTGGCTTTCGAAGTATTGCAACGCGTGGATGCAGACGATGCCTTTGCCAACCTCACGCTGCCGAAAGCCGTACGTGCCAATAGCCTCAGTGGCCGCGATGCTGCCTTCGCCACCGAGTTAACCTATGGCACGCTGCGGACCGAGGGCGTGCTCGATGCCGTCATCGCCGAGTGCTCCTCTCGTGGCCTCGACGCTATCGCCCCCGACGTGCTCACCGCCCTGCGAATGGGAACCTACCAGGTGCTCTATACCCGCGTTGAGGCACACGCGGCGGTCGATACTACCGTGCGCCTCGTGGAGGCAGTTGGTCAGGACAAGGCTAAAGGTTTTGCCAACGGCATCATGCGCACCATCACCCGTACGCCGGCGCAAGCGTGGTTGGATCAGCTTGCTCCCCAAGGTCAGGTGGCTGCTTTGGCCTTCCGCCATGCCCATCCGGAGTGGATTGCCCGCTCCTTCGGCCGTGCCTTGGGTGTGTTGGAACCCGATGGCACTGGTGCGCTCAGCGCCGACCAGTCGCGTGAGCTGGAGCTCGCACTCGAGGCGGACTCCCAACGCCCCGTTGTGCACTTGGTAGCGCGCCCCGGTGAGATCTCCGCCGAAGAACTCGCCCTGATCACCGGTTGCGAGGAAGGCCGCTATTCTCCCTATGCGGTCTACCTTGAGCACGGGGATCCTGGTTCGCTAGAGCCGGTTCGCCAACGGCTAGCGGCGGTCCAGGACGAAGGTTCGCAGCTCATTGCCCGCGCGGTAACGGAAGCCGAGCTCAGTGGTGAAGACACTGGACGCTGGCTGGATCTGTGCGCCGGACCTGGTGGCAAGGCCGCCCTTATGGGGGCCATCGCCCGAATTGAGGGCGCGACAGTCGATGCCGTTGAAGTCTCCCCGCATCGCGCCACCTTGGTGGAAAAGACGGTGGGGGACCTGCCTGTGCGCGTGCACCAAGCGGACGGCCGAGCACCAGGACTGAAACCAGGCTTCGACCGCGTGCTGGTCGACGCCCCCTGCTCCGGCCTAGGCGCGCTCCGCCGGCGCCCGGAAGCTCGCTGGCGCAAAGCCGAATCGGATATTGCGGAGCTTAACCAGCTGCAAACCGAGCTCCTGGAATCCGCGTTGGAGCTGGTGCGCCCAGGTGGCGTCGTGGTGTACTCGACTTGCTCGCCGGATCTGCGTGAGACCAGGGGCATCGTGGATGCCGCCGTGCAACGGCACGCAGAGGGATCAGCGATTCACATCGAAGAACTGGATGCGCGCGACGTGCTGCCGGAGATGGGGGACCTTGGCGCCGAGCTGTCCGCGCAGATGTGGCCGCACCGCCATGGTGCCGATGCGATGTTTTTCGCGGTCTTGCGCCGAGTAGCGGACTGAGGCTGCGAGAGGGACTAGGCTGAAGGTCATGTCTGCACTCTCGTCTGGTCCCATTATTTCCCCGTCCATCTTGGCCGCCGACTTCACCCGCTTGGGCGAAGAGGTCCGCGCCGTGGCCAACGCAGATTGGATCCACGTCGACATCATGGATGGACACTTCGTCCCGAACCTGTCTTTTGGCCCGGATATCACCGCGACGGTAGACGGGATTACACCCCAGACGCTGGACGTTCACCTCATGATTGAGGAACCCGAGAAGTGGGTAGAAACCTACGCCAAGGCCGGCGCCGATTGCATCATCTTCCACGTCGAGGCAGTCGCCGACAAGGACGCGGCCATCGCCCTCGCGCGTACAATCCGGGATTTAGGTGTGCGCGCGGGCTTTTCCATTAAGCCGGGCACGCCGATCGACCCTTGGCTGGACGCCCTCGAGCACTTCGACGAAGTGCTCGTTATGTCAGTTGAGCCGGGCTTTGGTGGTCAGAGCTTTATGCCGGATCAGCTGGACAAGGTGCGCGCCTTGCGCGCGGCCATCGACGAGCGTGGTCTGGACGTCCTCATCGAGATTGACGGTGGCATTTCCGCTGAAACGATTCGCTCCGCCGCCGAGGCGGGCTGCGATGCTTTCGTCGCAGGTTCCGCCATTTACAAACAAGCAGACAAGGCAGCGGCCGTCGACGAGCTGCGTAGCTTGGCCACGCTGTGATCCCACACCTAAACTCAGCGGTTCTCACGCGGGCGCTGCGTGTGGCCATGGAGGCCGGCGATAAGGTGCGCGGCACGACGAGCCCAAACCCGCCTGTAGGAGCAGTCATACTTGATGCCGCCGGCCGCGTCGCCGGTGTCGGCGCAACCCAGCCCCCGGGCGGTCCGCATGCCGAAGTCATGGCGTTACGCGAAGCGGGCGACAAGGCGCGGGGCGGCACGGCGGTCGTGACCTTGGAACCCTGTAACCACACCGGACGTACTGGGCCCTGTGCGCAGGCGCTTATCGATGCCTCTGTGGCCGCCGTTTACTTCCTTCACCCAGACCCCACCCCGGAGGCCGGCGGCGGCGCGGCCACATTGCGCGGCGCCGGCATTGCCGTGGGGCAGATTGAGGCGCCGGACGGCGTGAGCGATGCACTCGCCGGGTGGTTGGGTGCGGTGCGCTTGGGCCGGCCGCACGTGACGCTTAAGTTTGCCCAAAGCCTCGACGGGTTTACCGCCACAGTGGATGGCAGCAGCCAATGGATTACCGGGGAGCAGGCTCGCGAGCATGTGCACCGCGACCGGTCAAAAAGGGATGCCATCCTCATCGGCACGGGCACCGCGCTGGCTGATAACCCGTCGTTGACGGCACGTTACCGGGACGGCTCCTTGCGTGAAACGCAGCCGCGGCGCGTCGTCATCGGCTCCCGGGACGTGGACCGAGGCGGAAGCAGTAATCTGGCAAAGCTAGGTTTCGAGCACTATTCCACCCCGCAGGAGGCGCTAGCCGAGCTGTACGCCAGCGGCGCGCGCGACATTCTCGTCGAAGGCGGCGCTGGACTCGCGACGAGCTTTATGGAACTGGGCAGCGTGGATTGCATTCAGGCATACATCGGCAACGTCATCCTTGGCCAGGGCAGGGGAGTTCTCACTCGGGCTATGGCCGAGAACTTGGCGCTGGCTCCGAGGTGGCAGCGCGCGGCGGTTACCGAGCTTGGCGCCGACCTGCTCGTGGAATACCGGAAGAACGAGAAGTAGGAAAGGGGAGTACGGACTATGTTTACCGGACTCGTAGAAGAAATCGGGCACGTCGATAGCGTGGAACCGCAGGGCGATGCAGTCCGTTTGGGCATCGCGGCATCCACCGTGCTGAGTGATGCGCAGTTGGGTGATTCCATCGCTGTCAACGGCGTCTGCCTGACAGTAGCCGAGCTGGGAGAAGGAACCTTTATCGCAGACGTTATGAAGGAATCCTTGAACCGTAGTTCATTGGGAGAACTCGAAGTGGGTTCGGCGGTTAACCTCGAGCGGGCGGTGCTCCCAACGACTCGTTTGGGTGGCCACATCGTGCAGGGCCATGTCGACGGCACCGGCACGCTGCTTTCCCGCACCCCCTCGGAGCACTGGGAAGTGTTGCGTTTTAGCCTGCCGCGGGAGCTCGCCCGATACGTCGTGGAGAAGGGATCCATCGCCGTCCAAGGAACGTCCCTGACGGTGTCCGCGGTATCGGCTGATGAAGATAAACCTGGCGCGGATGGCTTTTTTGAGGTCTCTCTCATTCCCACCACATTGCGCGATACCGTGTTTGGTGCGATGGCGCCCGGTGCCCGCGTAAACCTCGAGGTAGACGTGGTTGCAAAGTATGTTGAGAAAATGGTTCACCCTAACGCCCACGCCGCGGGCACAGAGGGATAGAGTTAGTCCTTATGAGCGCTGCAGATTCAGCTTTTAGTTTAGATAGCGTCGAGCAAGCCATCGCCGACATCGCGGCCGGCAAGGCCGTCGTCGTCGTGGACAATGAAGATCGGGAAAACGAAGGTGATCTCATCTTCGCCGCCGAGCTCGCCACCCCGGAACTCGTGGCTTTCATGGTGCGTTATAGCTCCGGATATATTTGTGCACCTTTGCTCCCAGAGGACTGCAAGCGCCTGAACTTGCCCCCGATGATGGCGGTTAACCAGGACGTGCGGCAGACCGCCTACACCGTCACCGTGGACCTGGCTAATGGCTCCACTGGCATCTCCGCTACCTCGCGCTGTGAGACCATCCGCAAGTTGGCTGATCCCTCCTCCGAGCCGTCGCAGTTTACGCGCCCGGGCCATGTCGTCCCGCTGGCTGCCCGCCCGAATGGTGTGCTCGAGCGTGATGGCCACACGGAAGCCGCGATCGATCTGGCACGGTTGGCGGGGCTCCGCCCGGCCGGCGTGCTCTGTGAGATCGTTTCCGAAGAAGACCCCACGGATATGGCTCGCTCGCCGGAGCTGCGCCGCTTTGCCGACGCCCATGGGCTCACGATGATCTCCATCGAGCAGCTCATCGAATGGCGCCGCCACAATGAGCAACAGGTTCACCGCGAGGTAGAAACCCGCCTGCCCACCGAGTACGGCGAGTTTCGCGCGGTGGGCTATGTGAATGGCGTCGACAAGCGCGAGCACATTGCCCTCTTCGTCGGTGACGTGGAGAGCTATTCCGGTGCGGAAGACGTACCTGTCCGCGTGCACTCTGAGTGCCTGACCGGTGATGTCTTTGCATCTGAGCGCTGTGACTGCGGCCCGCAGCTGCAGGAATCCCTCCGCGCGGTCCAAGCGGCCGGGCGTGGCATTGTCATCTACCTTCGCGGACAGGAAGGGCGTGGCATTGGCTTGGTGAACAAGCTCAAGGCCTATCGCTTGCAAGATGACGGGATGGACACCGTCGACGCCAACGTGGAGCAGGGGCTGCCTGAAGACGCCCGCGAGTACTCCGTTGCCGGACAAATCCTGCGCGATGTGGGCGTGAAATCCGTCAACCTCTTGACCAACAACCCACACAAGGGTGAGGGGCTACAGGGCTTCGGCATTGACGCCACTGCCCGCACCGGCCTGGCGACACCCGCCACGGCCGAAAACATTAGCTATCTGCGCACGAAGCGCGACAGGATGGGCCATGACCTGCCACAGGTGGCCGAATGGGATCTCAAACACTCTTAGAGCATTAAGACCGAACTCTAGAACAAAACAAAGGAGCACACCGTGAGCAAGGAAGGCCTGCCAACCCCGAACAATGTCTCGGGAGAGGGACTGCGCGTCGCCGTGGTTACCGCCACATGGAACGCCGAGATCTGCGATCAGCTGCACCGCCGCGCGCTTGAGACCGCCGAAGCCGCTGGCGCTGAGGTCACTCCGTTGCGCGTCGTCGGTGCCCTTGAGCTGCCCGTCGTGGTCCAAGCTGCGGCGCGCACCCACGATGCTGTCGTGGCGCTGGGCTGTGTCGTCCGCGGCGGCACTCCGCACTTTGACTACGTGTGTGATTCGGTCACGCAGGGACTGACGCGCATTGCTCTCGACGAGTCGACGCCTGTAGGAAATGGTGTCCTGACGGTGAACGACTATGAGCAAGCCGTCGATCGCGCCGGATTTGAGAACTCTTCAGAAGATAAAGGCGCGGAGGCTATGCATGCAGCTTTAGAAACCGTGCATACGTTGCGTACACTGAACGAGTCGACCCTAAAGTAGGCTGCCAAGCGCAACCACGGCGATCTGCATATCGCGCAGGCCCGTGGCCTGTCTTAGCGGAGTGATGAGGAGATGGAAACTCGATGACTGATCCACAGGTGCCTTCGGCGCACGAAGAGCGCGCGCGGTCAGCCCGCGCTGGCAAGGCCTCCCAATCCTCGCAGCCGGGCGCGCCCGCTGCGTCTGGGGGTTCCTCGAGCGTGAGCGATGAGCAGGTGCGGGCTTATACCAGCGCCGATCCCTTCGCCCAGACTTCATCCAAGCCCTGGGAGTATGAGGCCACCTCGCCCTATCTGCGCAAGGTGGCAATCATCTGGATCATCCTTGTGATGGCAGCGCACCTGTTTATGGGCTTCACGGTTGGCTTGTCCTTTACCGGCGCGACTGTGACGACGATTGATAAGTTTGCCTTCCCCGGCGTCGGCGTGATTATCTCCATCCTGTCTTGGTTGGCACTGACGCGTCCGCGGCTGCGCGCGAACTCCGATGGCGTAGAGATCCGCAACATTGTGGGAACCCGCTTCTACCCGTGGCAGGTCATCTATGGTCTGTCCTTTCCCGAAGGCTCGCGCATGGCACGCATCGAACTTCCTGACTTTGAATATGTTCCGGTGTGGGCCCTGCAATCGGGCGATAAGCAGGACATTGTCACCAAGGTCCGCTCTTTCCGTGACTTGGAAGCACGCTACATGCCGCAGGATGACTAGTGGCTGATCCCTCTGAGTATCGCCCTGCGCCCGGAAGCATCCCCACGGATCCGGGCGTTTATAAGTTCCGCGATGACAATCGCCGCGTCATCTATGTGGGCAAGGCAAAGAATTTGCGGGCGCGGCTATCGAACTACTTTCAAGACATCACGCAACTGCACCCGCGGACCCGCCAAATGGTCCTCACTGCGGCTTCGGTGGAATGGACCGTGGTGGCCAGCGAAGTGGAAGCGCTGCAGTTGGAGTACACGTGGATTAAGCGCTTCGATCCACGCTTCAACGTCATGTACCGCGATGACAAAACGTATCCGATGCTCGCGGTATCTGTGGGGGAGACCATCCCGCGAGCGTTTTTCTACCGCGGGCCTCGCCGTAAAGGTGTGCGCTACTTTGGCCCCTATTCCCACGCCTGGGCGGTGCGTGAATCGCTTGACCTGCTGACGCGAATTTTCCCCATGCGCACGTGCGCCAAAGGGGTATTCAACCGCCATGAGCGCTTGGGGCGGCCTTGTTTGTTGGGGTATATCGGAAAATGCGACGCCCCGTGCATTGGCAGGGTGAGCGCCGAGGAACACCGTGAGACGGTGAACCAGCTGCTGAGTTTCATGAACGGCAATACCGGTCCTGTGCGCAAGCGACTAACGCAGCGAATGGAGGAGGCCTCAGAGAACCTCGAGTTCGAGCTGGCTGCCCGCCTGCGCGACGATCTCGGCGCGATTGACAAGCTCATGGAGCAACAGGCTGTGGTGCTTTCCGACGGCACCGACGCCGACCTCATCGCGTTTAGCTCTGACGAGTTGGAGGCGGCAGTTCAGATCTTTCACGTGCGCGCGGGGCGCATCCGCGGCCAGCGCGGCTGGGTGGTGGAACGCTCCGGTGACCAAGCCATCACGGAGCCAATCGAGGAGGGACAGCCTGATCCGGGGCTTCCGGCGCTCATCCAGAATTTCTTAATCCAGTTCTATTCGGATGTCGTGGAGCGTCAGCGCCAGGAGGCCGCGGAAGACGCCAAGCTGGAGCGCAGGGGAGTAGACCAGGAATCCCGTACCGCGGTTCATCGGGGAAACGCCATCCCTCGTGAGATCTTGGTCCAAACGCTGCCGGACGAAGCCGATGAGGTGAAGATAGTTCTGGAGGACCTGCGGGGCGCGCAGATTGACTTGCGGGTTCCGCAACGCGGTGACAAGCGCGCCTTGATGGAGACCGTCGAGCGCAATGCGAAGGAGCAGCTGCGGCAGCACAAACTCAAGCGAGTCGGAGACCTTACTGCTCGATCCGCAGCCCTGCAGGAGCTGCAGGAAGCGTTGGACATGGATTCCGCGCCGCTGCGCATCGAGTGCACGGATATCTCGCACATTCAGGGCACCGATGTCGTGGCCTCCCTGGTGGTTTTCGAAGATGGGCTACCGCGCAAGTCCGATTACCGCCGCTACCGCATCAAGGAGGCGGCGGGCGATGGCCGCTCGAACGACGTGGGGTCTATCGCTGAGGTGACTCGGCGCCGCTTCAAGCACCACCACGAGGACAAACGAGCGGTTCCGGACGAGGAGCTGGAGAACACCACCTTCGCTGAAGAAATGGTCCGCGAGGAGGCCGCGAGCCAGACCAAACGCAGCTCCTACCCGCCGCAACTGTTCATCGTCGACGGTGGCGCACCGCAGGTGGCGGCGGCGCAGGCGGTGTTCGACGAGCTCGGCATCGTCGATGTGACACTCATCGGCCTGGCCAAGCGCCTGGAAGAAGTGTGGGTCCCGGGCGATGATGAGCCGGTGATTCTGCCGCGTAATTCGCAGGCGCTATTTCTTCTTCAGCACCTCCGCGATGAGGCGCACCGCGTAGCTATTACGTACCACCGACAGCAGCGGTCGAAGCGGATGCGCTCGTCCGTACTCGATGCGGTACCGGGATTGGGGCCGCAGCGGCGCACCGATCTGGTGAAGCACTTCGGCTCAGTGAAGAAGCTCAAAGAGGCCAGCGTGGAGGAGATTGCTGCGGTGAAGGGGTTTGGCCCGAAGCTGGCGCAGACGGTATTTGATCATCTCCAGGATTCCTAAGCAGGTTTCCCTCCTTGCCTCGTGATCAGATGGTAAGAATGGAAGTCATGACGCTGTTAGACTCCCCACCCATTTTGATCACGGGCATGTCAGGCGGTGGCCTGACGTCGGCGGCTAAAGTGCTGGAGGATAAGGGCTATTACGTAGCCCACAACATTCCGCCGAAGTCTATCGTCGACCTGCTGAGGCTGTGCGCTCGGCCCGATTCCCCGGTGACAAAGATTGCCGCGGTGACCGATGTGCGTTCCCGAATGTTTCCGGGTTCTTTAGCGGAAACCTTGGAGGAACTCGAAAAGCTGGACATGAAGCCCACCTTGCTTTTCCTCGATGCGCGCGATGATGTGCTCATCCGTCGCTTCGATTCGGTGCGTCGTACCCACCCGATGCAGGAGGGTGAAACCCTCAAAGCAGGCATCCAACGAGAGCGCGCAGCGGTGCAATCAATTCGCGAGCGCGCGGACATCATCATCGATACGACCAACCTGTCCGTCCATGATCTGCGGCGCGCTATCGAAGCATCCTTCGGCGAAATGGGTCATGAGAAGCAACACGTCACGCTTGAGTCCTTCGGCTTCAAGCATGGCTCACCGCGTGATGCGGACCTTGTCGTTGATGTTCGGTTTCTTCCCAATCCCTATTGGGTACCTGAGCTGCGGGGGTACCGTGGCACCGACGAGCCGGTTGCGGATTATGTCTTGTCTCAAGAGGCGGCTGAGCCCTTTATCGAGCGGTTCATCACCATGTTTGACTCGATGCTCACCGGCTACCGCCATGAGGGGAAGAACTTCATCACCGTGGGCATCGGTTGTACCGGTGGGCACCATCGCTCGGTGGCCGTTACGGAAGAAATTGCCCGCCGCCTCAGGGACCGCGGTGACCTCGATGTGAGCACGTTGCACCGAGATATTTCTCGCGATTAGGTGCGATAAGATACATATTCATTCCCTACCTGAATAGTTGAAAGCTAGTGTTCCCGTGACGACTCTCCCTATCCACATGGCTAGCCTGGGTGGCGGCCATGGGCTGTATCAAACTCTGCTGGCCGCACGCCGTACGGGCGCGGAGACAATCTCCGCCATTGTTACCGTGGCCGATGATGGCGGTTCCTCCGGCCGGTTGCGCCGTGAGATGGACATAATCCCGCCTGGTGATTTGCGCATGGCCCTTGCAGCTCTGTCGAGCGATTCGGAAGAAGGACAGCTGTGGGCTTCTACTTTGCAGCATCGATTCCAGAGCACTGGTGCCATGGCTGGGCACGCTGTGGGCAATCTCCTTATCGCCGGACTCAACGAGGTGTTGGGGGACTTCCAGGCGGCGCTCGATGCCGTTGCGCGTTTGACGGAGTCGGCCGGACGGGTGCTGCCGGCCGTAAATCTACCGCTCGAGATTGAGGCGGATGTTTCCGGGCTTGACGACGACCCCCGTATCATGCGCTCCGTGCGCGGCCAGGTGGCCGTTGCCTCAACTGTGGGGCAGGTGCGCCGCGTGCGCATTATCCCGGAGAAGCCGGAAGCTAACCCGGAAACGATCGCTGCGCTGCACGACGCGGATTTGATCACCTTGGGCCCCGGCTCGTGGTTTAGCTCCGTGCTCCCGCACGTTCTCGTTCCAGACATCGTCAACGCTATAACGTCGTCGGATGCCCTTCGCGTGGTGGTGCTCAATCTTTCCGCCGAACCAGGGGAGACCCAGGGGTTTTCTGCGGAGCGCCACCTGCACGTGCTAGCGCAGCATGCGCCAAACCTGCGGGTCGACAAAGTCATCGTCGACGGCACCGGTCTCCCCAATGAATCGGAGCGAGTCTTTGTGCAGCGCGCTGCTAGTGTGCTCGGCGCCAGCGCAGTATTTCGGGATGTCTGTCAGACGGACGCTGACGGGAACTCGCTGAACAAACACTGTCCAGACAAGCTAGCGCAAGTTCTCACCGAACTGTATTCCGAGTACGCTGCCGAACGTGGGGCGACGGCGGGTGCCCCGGGCACTCATCGGGGCTAGGCGCACGATAGACTATGGGGCATTCATTGTTCACTGCTACGTCATAGCGCACAAGCGCGGCGCGACGCGTTGCGTGCCTTCCAGAGTGAGGTCAGGTTGCGTCGTACTGCGCTACTGCCGACGTTCGCGGTGCACTGTGTCAAGAGTCGAAAGGGGAGGCACGAGGTGTCTGCGTCGTTGACCGAGCAGGTCAAGGAAGAGCTTACGGCGGTGTCCGTACCGCGCCAGTCCGCTCGTGCGGCGGAGGTTGCCGCAATTCTCAGGTTTGCCGGTGACCTCCACATCACCGGGGATCGAGTGAGGTACGAGGTCGAATTGGAATCCCAGAGCGTGGCCAATCGTTTGGTCACTGCGCTCGATGAGCTGTACTCAATCGCGGCGAGCACCCATGTGGCGGGTCCCGCTGCATCCTCTAAGAAGAGTAGAGTGCAAGTGCGAATCACCTCCGGGGCCAAGGAGCTTACGAGGCGGCTGGGTTTGGTAACTCGTTCCGGACACCCCGTGGTGGGCCTGCCACCGCAGGTCATTTCAGGTTCTGTTGCTGATAATGAAGCGGCGTGGCGTGGAGCCTTCTTGGCTCAAGGATCATTGACAGAGCCGGGCCGCTCTTCAGCGCTCGAGGTGACGTGTCCGTGCCAGGAGGCGGCTCTCGCCCTCGTGGGCTGCGCGCGCCGTTTGGGCGTGGTGGCGAAGACCAAGGAAACACGCGGCGCCGACCGCGTCGTGGTGCGCGATGGCGACGCCATTGGCGCGTTGCTGACCCGTATGGGCGCTCAGGAGACTCGCCTGACGTGGGAAAAGAAGCGCATCCAGCGAGAGGCTCACGACACCTCTCGCCGCCTCGACAACTTTGACGATGCCAACTTGCGCCGTTCCGCGCGAGCGGCAGTAACCGCTGCGGCCCGCGTCGAGCGTGCCATGGTGATCTTGGGTGATGACGTGCCGGAGCACTTGGCTGATGCTGGCCGTCTACGTGTGCAGCACCGCGAAGCCTCCTTGGAAGAACTCGGGCGATTGGCAGATCCGCCGATGACCAAGGACGCGGTGGCTGGGCGTATTCGCCGCTTATTGTCCATGGCGGATAAGCGCGCCAAGGAACTTGGTGTACCGGATACGACGAAAGCGGTGACTGAGGATCTCTTTGAGGAGTCCTAGAATCCAAACGTCTTAGTTTCCAATCCTTGCCCCAGACAGAGTCGTGGGTGCCCGTTCGGGCACTGAAAGGCTCTTCTGGGGCATTTTTTATGGTTTGAATGCCAGTACTGTTTTTGGGTTAACCCGCTCTTTTCCGGTTAAGTGAGATATCCCACCCTACAATTCCGGCACCCCACACAATCCCACATAATCGGGCATTACCGCAGGTGTCTGAACTTTGGTACCCCACCATCCCCGTTTGAAGCCTCACTAGTGTACGCCTCTTTGTGCCGCCATGCGAGAGCTTGCAACAGGAGCTCACATGCTCACTGCGGGAAGCACAATGGGTCGGTACTATCGGCCGTGTTGGGAAAACCACCGAGCACGTCACGGAAGTGGCAGAGCAACGGTCCCGCGGAAGCGGTTTACCGCACTGCCGTTAAAGACAGAGTCTCGGAAGCCCCACAACAGAACTTCACTCGATTATTTGAGGAGACATTACAGTGACCATTCGCGTAGGTATCAACGGATTTGGCCGTATCGGCCGTAACTTCTTCCGTGCAGTTGCACAGGGCAACACCGACCTCGAGGTCGTAGCCGTCAATGACCTGACTGACAACGGCACCCTTGCCAACCTGCTTAAGTACGACTCCGTGCTGGGCCGCTTCGACGGCACCATCGAGCACGACGAGGAGTCCATCACTGTCAACGGTCACCGCATCGCTGTCTCCGCAGAGCGTGACCCGAAGAACCTGAAGTGGTCTGAGCACAACGTTGACATCGTCATCGAGTCCACCGGCTTCTTCACCGACGGTGAGGCTGCCAAGGCTCACATCGAGGCCGGTGCCAAGAAGGTCATCATCTCCGCACCGGGCAAGAACGTTGACGGCACCTTCGTCTACGGCGTCAACTCCGACAAGTACGATGCTGAGAAGCACAATGTCATCTCCGCTGCTTCCTGCACCACCAACTGCCTGGCTCCGATGGCAAAGGTCCTCAACGACAAGTTCGGCATTGAGAAGGGCCTCATGACCACCGTTCACTCCTACACCGGTGACCAGCGCCTGCAGGACGCTCCGCACCGCGACCTGCGCCGCGCCCGCGCCGCCGCCGTGAACATGGTTCCGACCTCCACCGGTGCTGCTAAGGCTGTCGCTCTGGTTCTGCCGGAGCTCGAGGGCAAGCTGGACGGCTACGCAATGCGCGTTCCGACCATCACCGGTTCCGCCACCGACCTGACCTTCGAGGCTTCCCGCGAGGTTACCGCCGAGGAGATCAACGCTGCCATCAAGGAAGCTGCCACCGGCGAATTCGGTGAGACCCTGGGCTACACCGAGGACCCGATTGTCTCCACTGACATCATCACTGACCCGCACGGCTGCATCTTCGATGCCGGCATGACCAAGGTCTCCAACGGCAACTTGGTCAAGGTACTCGGCTGGTACGACAACGAGTGGGGCTACACCAACCAGCTCGTCCGCACCACCTCCTTGGTTGCCTCCAAGCTCTAAGGACTCGATTCTTAGAATGAGCACAGTGAACCAAGCTGTGATTGCCTGCGGTAGCACCACAGGTTAGAAAACCGGCCCATGCGCCATGCCTCATGATTACGTGGCGTGCGCTGGGCCGTTATTCGTCTATCCAGAACGCACACGGCGCCCCGAACCCGCCGTGCTAGGCGTTCACCACACTTTCTAATTGAATAGCATTAACCTTTAGCTTGAATACCTACCTTTAAGGAGAACACTATGGCTTTCAAGACTGTGGACGACTTGCTCGCAGAAGGCGTTTCCGGCCGTCACATCCTTGTTCGTTCGGACTTCAACGTTCCGCTCGATGACGAGGGAAACATCACCGACTCTGGCCGTATCACCGCCTCGTTGCCGACTATCAAGGCATTGATCGAAGGCGGAGCCAAGGTCATCCTGTCCGCGCATCTGGGTCGCCCGAAGGGCGAGGTCAACCCGAAGTACTCCCTGGCACCGGTTGCTGAGGCACTGTCTGAGGCCCTGGGCCAGTACGTTGCCCTGGCCGGCGACGTCAGCGGTGAGGATGCCCATGAGCGCGCCAACGGCCTCAATGATGGCGATGTCCTGCTGCTCGAGAATGTTCGCTTCGATCCTCGCGAAACCTCCAAGGACGAGGCCGAGCGTGGGGCCTTTGCCGATGAGCTCGTTGCACTCGCTGCGGATAATGGCGCCTTCGTTTCTGATGGCTTTGGCGTCGTCCACCGCGCACAGGCTTCGGTGTATGACGTCGCCAAGCGCCTGCCTGCCTACGCCGGCAAGCTGGTTCAGAAGGAAGTGGAGACCCTCGCAGCAGTGGCTGAGAAGCCTGAGCACCCGTATGTTGTCGTACTCGGCGGCGCTAAGGTTTCCGACAAGCTCGGTGTGATCGAAGCCCTTGCTGGCAAGGCCGACAAGGTCATCATCGGCGGCGGCATGTGCTACACGCTCCTGGCTGCAAAGGGCTACAACGTTCAGAATTCCCTGCTGCAAGAAGACCAGATCGACAACTGCAAGGAGCTGCTCGAGCGCTTCGGCGACAAGATCGTCCTGCCGGTCGACCTCGTTGCTGCAACCGAGTTCAACGCTGACGCAGAGAACAAGGTCGTTGCACTCGACGGAATTCCGGAGGGCTGGATGTCCCTCGATATTGGACCGGAGTCTGTAAAGAAGTTCGACGAGGTCATCGCTTCCTCCAAGACCGTCTTCTGGAACGGCCCGATGGGCGTGTTCGAGATGGAGGCCTTCTCCAAGGGCACCGCAGGTGTCGCTCAGTCCATCATCGACGCCACCGCGAAGAACGGCTCCTTCACCGTCGTTGGCGGTGGCGACTCCGCAGCCTCCGTCCGCCTCCTCGGCCTCGACGAAGAAGGCTTCTCCCACATTTCCACGGGCGGCGGCGCTTCCTTGGAGTTCCTGGAGGGCAAGGAGCTGCCGGGCGTTAAGGTCCTGGAATCCTAGTCATATACACCGTCAACACAGTCTGATCTAGAAAGGCTAATCATGGCACGTATCCCGCTAATTGCTGGTAACTGGAAGATGAACCTCGACCACAAGGAAGCCATCAGCTCCCTGCAGAAGTTCGCCTTCTCCCTGCCGAAGGACTACTACGAAAAGGTCGACGTGGCCTTCATGGTCCCGTTCACTGATATCCGCACTGTGCAAACGCTTGTCGACGGCGACGACCTCCAGTTCACCTATGGCGCACAGGATATTTCCAAGCACGAGTCTGGCGCCTACACCGGTGAAGTATCCGGCAAGATGCTGTCCGCCTTGGGCTGCTCGTGGGCAGTCGTAGGCCACTCCGAGCGCCGTCAGTACCATGGCGAGACCGACCAGCTCGTTGCGGAAAAGGCTGCAGCGGCACTGGCTAACGGAATCAGCCCGATTGTGTGCGTCGGCGAACCCCTCAACGTGCGCGAGGCTGGCACCCACGTCGACTACGTGGTCACCCAGACGCGCAACTCCCTGCAGGGGCTTGCCGCAGAGGATCTTGCCAAGACCGTCATCGCATACGAGCCCGTGTGGGCAATCGGCACCGGCAAGGTTGCCTCCGCTGATGACGCACAGGAAGTGTGCGCCGCTATCCGTGAGCTCATTCGCGAGCTGGGTGGCGATGAAGTGGCCGAAGGCATCCGCATTCTCTACGGTGGTTCCGTCAAGGTCGACTCCATCGCAGAGATCGTGGGCAAGCCTGATGTAGACGGCGGCCTCGTCGGCGGTGCATCCCTGAAGGGCGAGGAGTTTGCCAAGTTGGCGGCTAACGCTGCACAGGGCGCTTAGTTCTTCCAGCTGATCGCATCTGCACCACTCTGTCGTGGCGGGTCGGAATGGTTTCTGGCCCGCCACGTGGTGTATCATCAAGGTTTATTGCGCCCGTTCGCTGGCGCCCCTTTTCCAGCGTGAAAGTGATGCACACCTTCACGCGCCACACTAACCGTTTGAACGCGTACAACAAGGAACTATTTCATGATCTTGGCACTGGAAATCATCCTCGTGATTGCCGCAATCTTGATGTCTATCTTCGTGCTGCTGCACAAAGGTAAGGGCGGCGGCCTGTCCAGCCTCTTTGGCGGCGGCGTACAGTCCAACCTGTCTGGTTCCACCGTGGTGGAAAAGAACCTCGACCGCTATACCGTGGTCATGGTGGTCATCTGGCTCGCCTGCATCGTAGCCCTGAACCTGCTGCAGGCTTATAGCTAAAGGCCGCTGACGAGCCTCCGGCTCCGGACACGATTAACGCCGCGTGCCTCCTCACGTCGAGGGGGACACGCGGCGTTATAGGTTTTCTCGGCCCGGGCGCACGCGTTGTTAGAGCTTCTGCGCGGCGTCTTCGCTCACGAAAAGCAGGGTCTCTTCCGCTCCCTGGGCGCCAGCGGCCGGCCAGTCTTCTGCGGCAGCGCCAGCAACAAGGTGTGATACCGCCTCGGCTTTTTCTTCTCCGGAGACAAGGAACCAAATGCGCTGGGAGCGGTTGATCGCGGGATAGGTTAGCGTGACACGCTCCGAAGGCGGCTTCGGGGAATCGTGGACAGCGAATGCATAGTCCGAGTCCTCGTAGACTGCCTCCGAATGCGGGAAGAGGGAATTGATATGGCCTTCGTGTCCCATGCCGAGGAGATGCAGATCAAAACCCTCAGGTGCGAATTCACGAATCTCGCCTTCGTAAGCCTGGGCGGCGTGTTCCATGGACACGGCGCCCAAGTCATAGCCGTGGATATGGCGCTCGGGAACGGCGACCTGGCTCAGGAGTGCTTCGCGGGCTTGGCCCTCGTTGGAATCAGGATCACTGACCGGCACGTTGCGCTCGTCGCCGAAGAAGACATGGACTCGCGTCCAGTCCACCGAGAGGGCAGGGAAGTCGGTTCCTTGCTGCTGGGCGGCGTGAGCAAGGCGAGCCAATTCGCGCAAGACACCAATGCCTGCACCGCCACCGGTGAGGACTACGCGGGCTACTCCGTCTTTGTGAAGGCCTCCGCCCGGGGCTTGAACCGCCGCAACCGTCTCAATAAAGGCGAGTGCGGCGGAGGATATGAGCTCATCGATGTCGCTAACGCGGCGAAGCGTGACCATAGTGCAGAAAGATCCTTGTGAATGCTGTGTCTAGGGGTCTAGGGGTCTAGGTGAAAAAGAAAAGTTTACGACTACACACTGTAGTCCACTCGAGCTAAAGCGCGGAGAGAATGGGCGTATGTCTTATCTGCGTCGAGGTGGCGGAGTTCCTCTGAGAGTACTTCCGCTTCGGAACGTACGGTGAGGCTTACGAGGGACTCTGGGGAGCCGGGAACGCTGACCCTGACCGTCTCGGAATCGACAACGGTCACGCTGACATCTGCAGTGGGGCGGCGGAAGACTACCGAGGAGATCGGGAAAGGACCCGCGGTGCAGTCCGAGACGGTGCGGGTGACGGGGACGGAGAGGGCGTCGAGAAGCCAGCCAGCTGCAAAGTCGACTGCAGCGTGGTGCTCAGCACCAGAAATTTCGACGGAAATGACCGGCTCATGGGGGTGACGGTCAAGCGCCGAGGCTACGATGCCACGCCACAGGGTAATAGCGCCCCACGACATGTCGGAATCACCAGGCGTGTAGCCCGAAGACAACACGTGCAGGTCATACTGGTCAACGCCGCTGCCGAAAGCCACGTTCGTAATGCGGCGTTGGGCGAGTGCGCCGATGGGCACCGCGGCTGGTGACGGTGGGCACGCGGTGGGCCACCATGCCACGATTGGGGTATCGGGAAGGAGAAGGGGAGTAACCGCGGACTCCGCTTGGTCCGCTAGCGCGCCGTGCAGGTGCATCACGACGATTTCGGAAGCGCCCGCTTCGCCGCCCACGCGCAGTTCGGCGTCGAGCCGCGTCTCTTCCTCCAAGGAACCCGTGGCAATCACGATGACGCGAGAAGGGTGCTCGTGGGAGGCATCACGAACCGAGGCGAGAAGGTTGTCTAGGTCATCGCCTTCCTCAGTCATGACGATGAGGGTGAGGACGCGGCCTGTCGTGAGCGTGTAATGCTCCTGCATCTCCACGAGCTTCTTGGAGATCTTGCGCGTAGTCGTATCGGGCAAGGGGATAATCATTAAGCCATTCCTCCTAGGGACCTACGGACGACGCCAGGAATGTCCCCGGCGGCGCAGCATTTTATCGGCAGACTCCGGTCCCCACGTGCCGGCGCGGTATTGTTCCGGCTGACCAATGTTGGACCAGTATTCAATGATGGGATCGAGGATGGACCAAGACAGCTCAACCTCTTCATTGGTGGGGAAGAGGGAGGACTCGTCAAGGAGGGCGTCGAGAATCAGGCGCTCATAGGCCTCGGGAGACTCCTCCGTAAAGGCCTCGGCATACGCGAAGTCCATGTTGACATCGCGGACCTCCATCGTGGATCCGGGGACTTTGGAACCAAAACGCATGGTGACGCCCTCATCTGGCTGAACGCGGATCACCACGGCATTCTGGCCTAGAGCCTCAGCTTGGCCTTGATCAAACGGCTGGTGGGGTGCTGTCTTAAAGACGAGCGCAATTTCAGTCACGCGGCGGCCGAGACGCTTGCCAGTGCGCAGGTAGAAAGGAACACCCGCCCAGCGGCGGGAATTGACCTCAAGAGTGCAGGCTGCATAGGTTTCCGTCGTGGACTCCGGATCAAAACCCTCTTCCTCCCGGAGGCCTTTGACATATTGCGATCCTTGCCAGCCGGCGGAGTATTGGCCACGGGCAGTGGTCTTGTTCAGCGGATGCACGGCGTTGGTGGCTCGCAGCACCTTAATCTTTTCCGCCTGAAGAGCCTCGGGGTCGAAGGAGGAGGGCTCTTCCATTGCTACGAGAGCAAGCAATTGGAGGAGGTGGTTTTGGATGACGTCGCGCGCGGCGCCGATGCCGTCATAATAGCCGGCACGCCCGCCCAGCCCGATGTCCTCAGCCATCGTGATCTGCACGTGATCGATGTAATGCGCATTCCACATTGGCTCGAAAATCTGGTTGGCAAAGCGCAGGGCCATGATGTTTTGGACCGTTTCCTTGCCCAGGTAGTGGTCGATGCGGAAAACCGAGGACTCAGGAAAGACGGCGTTGACAATCTCGTTGAGCTCGCGCGCGGAAGCCTGATCGTGTCCGAATGGCTTTTCAATGATGACGCGGCGCCAGGAATTATCCGTGCTATCGGCCATACCGACGCGCTCAAGCTGGTGGCAAATATCGGAGAAAAACTCCGGCGGTACCGAAAGATAGTAGGCCCAGTTTCCACCCGTGCCGCGGGAGTCATTGAGCTCCGCCAGCCGCGCAGAAAGCTTGTCAAAGCCGGCGTCATCGAAGTTGCCCTGCACAAACTCGATTCCCTTGGCAAGGTGCTCCCACACATGCTCGTTGAAGGTGGTTCGCGCACCTGCTTCGGCGGCCTCGCGGACATAGTCACAGAATGCCTGCTTGTCCCAGTCGCGACGGCCGTAGCCGACCAAAGTGAAGCCTGCAGGAAGCAATCCGCGGTTGGCCAAGTCGTAGATGGCGGGGAGGAGCTTCTTGCGCGCCAAGTCACCCGTGACGCCGAAAATCACCATGCCAGAGGGGCCGGCGATGCGTGGCAGGCGCTTATCCTTCGAGTTGCGCAACGGGTTGACCCACGCGCTGCTAGTGCTCACTAAGTGTCCTTTCGGTCTGTGTGAGGTAAGTCCAACAGCCCAGCATAGCGACACGCGCCCCGCCGACCATAGTTGCATGGCCGTTTGCGGTGCGCGCGGCGATTGTAGGCGGTCAAGAATTCGCGTTCGATTAGGAGAGGCGGTCGGTCATGGAGGCAAGCAATTCCTCCCAGGCGTTGACGAACTTGTCGACGCCCTCCTTCTCCAACACAGCAAAAACATCGTCGAAGTCGATGCCGACTGCCTTCAGCTGTGACCACACGTTCTCTGCCTGCTCAGCAGAGTCACTGAGAGCGTCGCCGTGCAGGTTGCCCTGTTCGAGAACAGCATCGATGGTTTTTTCCGGCATCGTGTTGACGGTATCTGGGCCAGCTAGCTCGGAGACGTACAGTGTGGCGGGGTAGTCGGGGTTCTTGACGCCCGTCGACGCCCACAGGGGGCGCTGTGGGTGTGCACCAGCCGGCAGGTGTGCGCCTGCCTCCTTGAATTCCTTGAGGAACAGAGCATAGGCACGCTGGGCGTTGGCAACCCCGGCCTTTCCGCGCAGTGCGAGGGCTTCTTCAGTGCTGATCAGCTCGAGGCGCTTGTCCACTTCGGTATCCAGGCGGGAGACGAAGAAGGATGCCACGGAATGAATCGTGGAGACGTCCTTTCCAGCCTCGGCAGCGCGTTTGATTCCCTCCTTGTACGCAGCGATGACGTGGGCATAACGCTCTACGGAGAAGATCAGGGTGACGTTGACGGAGATACCTTCCGCAAGCGCCTCGGTGATGGCTGGGAGGGAGCCTTCCGTAGCCGGAATCTTGATCATGAGGTTGGGGCGGTCAACTTTGGCCCACAATTCGCGCGCCTGCTTCAAGGTTGCGTCTGCATCGGCGGAGATGCGTGGATCAACCTCGATGGAGACGCGGCCGTCGCGCCCGCCCGACTTCTCGTAAATCTCAGTGAAGATATCGCATGCGTTGCGGACGTCGTCGATTGCCAGCGAGTACACTGCCTCATCCGCGGTAGCGGACTTTTCCTTCAGCGCTGCGATGTCGGTGTCATAGGAGGTGCCGGAGGACATTGCCGCGGCAAAGATTGCTGGGTTCGTGGTGACGCCCACGATGGACTTGGTGTCCAAGAGCTCACGAAGATTGCCGGAGTCTAGGCGCTCGCGGGAAAGATCGTCTAGCCAGGTCGACGTCCCGAGGCGAGCCAATTCTTCAATATGCGTCATGGTGTTGTGCAGATCCTTTCGTGGTGAGAACTCGGAACGGGAAACTAGCTTTCCTTGGCAGCGTTCAGTGATTCGCGGGCGGCGTCGGCAACAGCGTCGGCGGTGAAGCCGAACTTCTCAAAGAGCTCCGCCGCCGGTGCGGAGGCACCGAAGTGTTCCAGGGATACAGTGCGGCCGAAAGTACCGGTGTACTTGTGCCACGGCATCGAGATGCCAGCCTCCACGGAGACGCGAGCGCGGACCGAGGAGGGAAGGACCGATTCGCGGTAGGAGGCGTCCTGCTCGTCGAACCACTCCAGGCACGGAGCGGAGACAACGCGCGTTGCCGTGCCTTCAGCCTCGAGCTGCTTGGCGGCTTCTACCGCGAGCTGAACCTCGGAACCGGTGGCGAGGAGAATGACGTCCGGGGTTTCCTTCGATGCTTCAACGAGGACGTAGGCGCCGCGGCGAACACCTTCGGCGGCCTTCTCCTTGGTGCCCTCGAGCACGGGCAGGTTCTGTCGGGACAGCGCCAAACCCTTCGGCGCTGCCTTGTATTCGAGTGCCGCTGCCCATGCCTGGGCAGTCTCATTGGCATCGGCCGGGCGGATGACGGAGAGGTTGGGGATGGCACGGAGGGCAGAGAGCGTCTCCACCGGCTGGTGGGTGGGGCCGTCCTCACCCAGACCAATCGAGTCGTGGGTCCACACGTAGTAGGTATCAGTAGACATGAGCGCACCGAGGCGGACGGCAGGGTACTGGTACTCGGAGAAGATGAGGAAGGTACCGCCGTAAACGCGGGTATTACCATGCAGCGCGATGCCATTCATGATTGCGGACATGGCGTGCTCACGAATACCGAAGTGCAGGTTGCGGCCGTAAGGCGTGGCCGTCCAGGCGCCCGTGGTGATGGACTCCGGGCCGAAGGAATCCGCACCCTTGATGACTGTGTTGTTGGAACCCGCCAGGTCGGCGGAGCCGCCCCACATCTCCGGCAGGGAGGCTGCGAGCGCTTGGATAGCGGCCTCAGAGGCCTTGCGAGTGGCCAGAGATTCGCCTGCCTCCCAGGTAGGAAGGTCAGCGGCGAAGTCAGCCGGAAGTTCCCGGGCCTGGAGGCGGTCGAAGAGCTTCTTTTCCTCCGGGTGGGCCGCAGCCCATGCGTCGAACTTCTCCTGCCATTCGGCGTGCTTCTGTGCACCGCGGGCAGTCAGCTCACGGGTGTGAGCGAGGACTTCCTCGTCGATGTGGAAGGACTGTGTGGGATCGAACCCGAGGATTTCCTTGGTGGCGGCGACTTCATCCTCACCGAGGGCGGCGCCGTGGACGCCACCGGTGTTCATCTTGTTCGGTGCCGGGTAGCCGATGACCGTCTTCACACGGATGAAGGAAGGCCGAGAGGTCTCGGCGCGGGCAGCGGCGGCGGCTGCCTCGATGGCTTCAACGTCCTCGCCGGATTCGACGGTCTGCACATGCCAGCCGTAGGCCTCGTAGCGCTTGGCCACATCCTCATTGAAGGCAATGTTGGTGTCGTCCTCAATGGAGATGCGGTTGTCGTCCCAGAAGACGATGAGGTTCCCCAGCTTCTGCGTACCCGCCAGGGACGAAGCCTCAGCAGTCACGCCCTCCTGCAGGTCACCGTCCGAGGCGATGACGTAGATGAAGTGATCGAAGGGAGACTCGCCCGCTGGGGCGGAGGCGTCGAACAATCCGCGCTCCTTGCGCGCGGCCATTGCCATACCAACCGCGGAGGCCAGGCCCTGGCCCAGCGGGCCGGTAGTGATTTCTACGCCGTCGGTGTGGTGCACCTCCGGGTGGCCGGGCGTCTTGGAACCCCAGGTGCGCAAGGACTTGAGGTCCTCCATCTCGAGGCCGAAGCCACCGAGGAAGAGCTGAATGTATTGCGTCAGGGACGAGTGTCCGACGGAAAGGACGAAGCGGTCGCGCCCGGCCCAGTGGGCGTCTGCTGGATCGTGGTTTAGCACGCGTTGGTAGAGCGTGTAGGCCAACGGGGCCAGGGACATAGCGGTACCCGGGTGGCCGGAGCCGCAGTTTTGGACTGCGTCGGCAGCTAGCACGCGCACAGTATCCACGGCGCGGGTATCGAGGTCACTCCAGTCCGAAGGGTAGCGGCGCTGGACCATAGCCTGCAGTTCCGGGGACAACTTATCGTGCGACACGGCGAAAACCTCACTTCGCTTCTGGAAACAGATATACCGTTTATCAGTGTAAAGGTTTTTCGATCCTCGGCGGGGGATTATAGAAACCAGGTTTCGGACGGTAATCTGGCATGGTTGACGCCGTTGCTCCCTGCTATCGGCCAGTGGCCGGCGAGTTTTCTCCGGAGAATGATCTGGATTCTCGCCACGAGGTTTTCAGGATGTGTTCTAGACGTCCTTGGGAACTTTCTAGCACGAGCAGACGACCACTACTTCAGACCAATAAGCCATTCACCCACGTGCCGGATTTACGGAGGACTGTTCCTTGGAGACCATCAAGGCCTATTTTGCGCTAACGAAACCGAGGATCATTGAGCTCCTCCTCGTGGCAGCAATCCCGGCTATGCTCCAGGCCCAGCGTGGATTCGAGGCGGTGTCGTCGAATTTCTGGCTCATCTTATCCACCATCTTTGGTGGCTGGATGGGTGCCGCAGCAGCCCACACGTTCAACAACGTTGTGGACTATGAAATCGATCAGAAGATGCAACGTACGCGCGCTCGCCCGCTGGTGCGCAAGACCATTGCGCGCCGCAATGCCGCTGCCTTCGCCTGGGTCATGCTGGCGCTGTCCGTCTTTTGGCTGGGCGTGCTGGCGCATTCTTGGCTGGCCGCGTTCTTCGTGCTGTTGACCAACTTTTTCTACGTCATCGTCTACACGAAGTTCCTCAAGATGCGGAATTCCCAGAACATCGTGTGGGGCGGTCTCGCTGGCTGTATGCCCGCCATGGTGGGCTGGGCAGTGATTCGGGATAACGCGCCCGCGGGGGAGCCCGATAAGTGGTGGCAGGCCGTGGTGTTGTTCCTCATCATTTTCTTCTGGACCCCACCACACACGTGGGCACTCGCAATGAAGTACAAAGAGGACTACCGCAAGGCTGGGGTACCGATGTTGCCCGTTGTTGCCGGAGAAGTGGAAGTAACTCGCCAAATCGTTTGGTACACAATCGGAACGGTCATCGTAACCTTCCTCATCATCCCGGCCGCTTCGTGGATCTATCTGGTGGCCGCGGTGGCTTCCGGTGCGGTCTTCCTGTGGATGGCCATCCGCCTGCACCAAGGAGTAAAGAAGGGCGCAAAGGTCAAGCCCATGCGCCTGTTTATCTACTCCAACAACTATCTGTCAGTTCTTTTCATCGGCCTGTCCATCGACGCCATCGTGGGTTGGGAGCCCATCGGGCGCATGCTGGGTTGGTCAGCCACGCTCTTTTAATTAGCTAGTGTTTATCTAGCTATTCTTCCTCCCGCACGCGCAAAACAATTGAGCCGGTGGTCTTGCGCTCTTGGAGGTCGCGGTGGGCCTGAGCGGCTTCTGCAAGCGGATATTCTGCAGATACGCGGAAGTCAAGCTCGCCGTCGATAACCGCCTGCACCACGGCCTGAGCGCGCATCTGGAACTCGCCTTCTTGGGAGGTCCAGGCGCCGAGTGAGGGGCGGGTGAGGAAGATGGAGCCGTGCTTATTCAGCAGCTGCGGATCCATGGGCGGGACTGGTCCCGATGCGGCGCCGAAGAGCGCCACAGTACCGCGCGGGCGCACGACTTCGAGGGACTCGCCGAAGGTCGCCTTGCCGACGCCGTCGTAAACCACGTCAACCCCACGCCCACCGTTGTGGCGGCGTACCTGTTCGGCCAGGCCACTGCTGTAGCGGAAGACACAGTCAGCACCTGCGCTATAGGCCAGCTCTTCTTTCTCATCGGTGGAGACCACTGAGTAAACGGTGGCGCCGAGGGACTTGGCCATCTGCGTAAGGACTAGGCCGACGCCGCCCGCACCGGCGGTAATCAGGCACGATGCGCCTTCCCCAAGCTGATATACACCGTGAGTGAGGTAGTGTGCCGTCATGCCTTGGAGGAGCATAGACCCTGCGACAGCGGACGGGATCTCATCCGGGACGGCCACCACGCGGTCGCGCGGCACACAGACCTGCTCGGCATAGGAACCGAATGCGTGATCCCAGGCAACCATCGTGCCCGGGGCGATCTCCCCCTGGGGATCGTGCACAACCCGGCCGGTGCCTTCGAGGCCGAGGATGAAAGGCACAGAGGCGTTGTAGATGCCTTCGCGGTAGTAGGTGTCGATGTAGTTGACGCCGGCCACGGAGACGTCGACAAGCAACTGCTCCTGCGATGGCGTGGGGGAATCTACCTCGGCGTAGGTGAGGACCTCAGGCCCTCCGGTCGTGGTCACCTGAATAGCATGCATGGTGTCTAGGCTAAACGAGATCCCGGCCCCCGCGCAGCAAAAGCGCCGCCTTCCTCCTAGCGTGGTGGGGAAGACGGCGCTGTGAGCACCTACCGGGTTGCCCTAGCTTTGGGTTGCGGAGCTGCTTTCGACACCAATTTGAGTAGCGCTGGAGGAAGCAATTTCAGTGGTGCGGACGCGGCGCAGTCCATGCGCCCACAGTAGGGCGGTGAAGGCCGTAACCACCGAGGACATGCCCACGTGGAAGGGGACTGTCCAGCGTGGAATGTGCAGGTAGAACTGCGTTACGCCAAGAGCCCATTGGATGACGATGCAGGCAATGAGCACCCAGCCGTCCTTCCTGGCCGCCTTGGGCGCACCAGTGCGGTGAAGGAGGAAGACCACGATGAGGGTCAGCGCCAAGTAGACGTACATGCAGATAGCGTGGATGACGGCCATGCCATAGGTATCGACTCCGAGGCGTCCCTCCATGCCCACGCCAGCGTCGCCGGAGTGTGTTCCGGAGCCGGTGACAAAGGTACCGGTCAGCAGCACGATGGAGAGCGCTACCGCAGCAACGACCGCGAGGGTGCGCACGGCGGCAGGGAAGAGGCGAGTAGGGGTTCCGTCATCGGGTTCGTTGATGCGGGAGAACAGCATGGCCGCAATCCACACCAGGGCCATAGAGGGGAGGAAGTGAATTGCCACGCTCCACCAAGAAAGCTTCAGCACGACCGACAGGGCGCCAATGAGTGCCTGCACGAAGATACCTGCGAGCCCCGCCCAAGCATAGACCTTGAGCTCCTTGCGGCGCTGCGCCTTGTGAACGGCCACGATGCTGGCGATGGCCGCCGCCGCAACAACAAAGGTCAAAAGCCGGTTACCGAATTCAATGGCTTGGTGCAGCATGGGGGCCGCGCCTTGAATGGGGACGAGGGAACCGGGGTGGCAGTTGGGCCACGTCACGCAACCAAGGCCGGAACCGGTCACGCGGACGATGGAACCCGATACTGTAATGCCAGCCTGACAGATTAAGAGGACGAGTGCGATAATGCGCTGTGTCTTCAGCGAGGGGCCTGCAGGATTTGTAGCAGGCGCAGGGGTGCGTTGAGAAGAAATGTTGGCAGTACTCACGGGTACTCAGCCTACCGTTCGGCACCGCTTCGAAACCAAAACCGGCATGTGCGTCACGCCGTGCAAGGGAGAAGAATCACTTTTAGCCTTCGAAGCGGAACCAACGCACCGCTGCAAACGACGCTACCGCTGACCAACCGATGAGGACGAGGATCTCAAAGACAGGGAATGCTCCTTTAAGAGCGATGTCGAGCCCACCGGCCATCGCCACAGTGGGCACGAGCGTGAGCACCCCATTATCGCCCAGACCCTGGGAATACATCACCCAGCCGACGGTACCGAGCAGAATGAACCAAATGAGGTTGGACACCGCCAGGACAGCCTCTGAACTGAGGGTCCCGCCGAGCAGCAAGCCGAGCGCTGTAAATGTGGCGACACCAAACGCCAGCACCACCACACCGATGGCGGCACCGCTGGCAGTAATACGCAGCCCGAGGATGGCAGCTGCTGTGCCCAGTACAAGGACCTGAAGTACCACCATTGAAAGAACGCCAAGGATCTTTCCCACCACGATGGCCCAGGCCGGAACTCCTGATGCGCCCGTTCGTTTGAGCGCGCCATAGCGACGGTCGAAAGCCAGAGAAATAGCTTGGCCGGTAAACCCAGAGGATGTAGCGCCGACGGCTAGGACCATGGGGAAGATCTCCTCTACGCCGTGGCCCGTACTGTCCTGCATCTTGGCGGCGCCGATCAGGATAGCGAGCGGAATGATGATGCTCAGTAGCTGTTGCTCGCCGTGCCGCAGCATCAGCTTTGACTCGATTGCCCCTTGGGCACGGGCCATGGCGGCAACGCCAACGCGCTGCGGATTCGGGCTGAATGTGCCGGGTGCGAAGGTGCTCATGGAGCTTCTCCTTGATCAAACAAAATGGTAGGTGTCAGATGCGGGCTAACTGCGCATCTCGCGGCCGGTGAGATCTAGGAAGACCTCTTCGAGGTTACGGTGCGAGGTTTGCAGGTTGCGGAGGACAACGTCGTGCGCGGCTAAGAACGTGGCGAGCTCTGCGATGACTTCTGGGCTGACCGAAGAGGTAAGGCGGTAGTGGAGGGGGCGGGTAGCGTCGGCGGAGATGCCTGCCTTACGCAGCGCCTCAAGGTCCACTGGAGTCGCGGTCTCAAAACTCACCTGTGGGATATCAGCGGAACTCGTCAGCGACGCTGCGGTGCCGCTGGCGACGAGCCGGCCGTGATCAATAATGACCACGCGGTCGCTGAGTGCTTCCGCTTCATCCATGAGGTGCGTGGTGAGGATGACTGTCACGCCATCTGCACGCAACGCACGGATGAGATCCCACACGGCAAGGCGCGACTGCGCGTCCATACCTGCCGTGGGTTCATCGAGGAAGACCAATTCTGGACGTCCAATGATGGCCAAGGCGAGAGAAAGCCGCTGTTGCTGCCCGCCCGACAAACGGCGGTAACTATTCTTTTCCACCGCCCGCAGCCCTAGGGTATCCAGTAGCCATTCCGGGTCTAAGGGGTTGTCGTTATAGGAGGCGCTAAGTTGCAGCATCTCCTTGACCTTGATTCCGGAATAAGAACCTCCGCCCTGCAGCATGATGCCAATGCGGGCGCGCACCGCGTCAGGGTTGCGTGCAGGGTCAAGCCCCAGAACCTCAATGTGGCCGGAGGTGGGTCTCTTAAATCCCTCACACATCTCGATGGTGGTTGTCTTGCCCGCACCATTGGGGCCAAGCAGACATAGAATCTCGCCGTAATTAGCGCGGAAGCTCAGCCCATTTACCGCGTTGACGTCGCCATAGGTCTTTATGACGTTTTCTAGGATGAGAGCCGATCTAGTCACGGGCAGTTAGTTTAAGACACGCACGCCCGATCGGCGCAACGCAACCCACCCCGCAGCGATCAGTGCTACGAACGTCACCACTGCGGCCAAGTAGATAACGAAGACCGTGCCTGGGGGCAGGCCTAGCCCGCGCGGTAGGACGATGAAGCTCATCAACCCGGAGTAAATCATTACCGCCATACGGAAGAAGCGCCGGTTTGCCCACGCCGCGAGCGGCAGCACCGCCCACAGGATATACCAAGGCTGGACGACGGGGAAGAAAACCACGAGCGCGAAGGTGGACACACCGAGTCCGCCCACCGGGTGGATGGCTCCGCGGAAGGTCGCATACAGCATGCGGAGCATAAAACCGGCAGCAATGATGACGCCGACAGTGCGGGTGACGCTGAGAATGGCCTCGGTGTGATCACCCAAACCCAACAGCATCCCGAGGAAGCCGGCGCCGACGCCCACGGAGGTTGTCGCAGAGAGCCAGGAACGGATCGTAGCCGCGCCTCCTTGACCAAAGATCCATCCAATATCGATACCCGTGATTATCGTGACTGCCGCAATAGAGACGGCGAGCAGAAGCAGCTGGGCAAGACCGGCGCCAAGGACCGCCCGGACGGCGGGCACACCGTGCTTGTCGACGAGCCCGCGAGCAGCCGCCATACCGACAAACCCAAGTCCAATGAAGCCAGTAACCTTCACCATGCCGGCGCACGAAATGAAGACGCCAGACGCGATGAACAGTGCCCATACCCGCCAGCGGGCGGCCTGGGAATCGTTGACGGCCCGAAGGCCCAATTCCACCCCGACGAGAGCCAGCCCCAGCATGAAGGATTCATTGTGAATGCCTCCTACCAGGTGAAGGATGGTCAAGGGGTTGAGGATGCCGAGCCAGAGTGCGGCCTCCGGCGCCACCCGGCAGCGGGTGGCGAGACGTGAAATGGCCCAGCCAGCAGCGATAATGCCGACGAGGGAAAACACTCGGTGCAGGACTACACCCCAGATGATGGAGTCGTGGGTGAGCCAGCTGACCAATGCGGCCAGTCCTAACGCCACAGGGCCATACGGGGAGGGGGAGTTTGCCCAGATGAAAGGGACGGAGCGGGCAAGGTCGTTATCGGCCCCCAGCAGTTCGACAGGGCCTGCGGAATAGGGATCCAGGCCTTGCAGCACGATGGATCCGTTGGCCAGGTAGGAGTAGATGTCTTGGGTGAAAAGGGGAGCGGTGACCAGTAGTGGAAGTACCCATCCCAGCCAGGTTCGCCACATCTGGCTTTGCGTCAGCACTCGTGGGGAGTGGCTAAACCTCGTATCTTCCCCGTCGCCCGTTAGCTTTGGATTGTGCTCGGCCTTGCGCAGGCGCAGTGGTGCTCCCACGAGTGGGGCCATACAAATCCACGCGGTCACCATGAAACCGACACCGATAAACACGATGGCGGAGGAGGACTGCAGCATTCGTGACATGAGTGAACCGAAAGGCAAGGACTCATACGGGTTTCCCACCACTGGGAGCGCGCCGGCGCCCAGGCCGCCGAGTGCAATGAGCAATGCGCCGATCGTGCCGAGCCAGCGAAGCGTGAACAGTGTACGCAGCTGGGAGATGGTGCGGCGGTGGGCGTCGCCAAGCGCGGCGTGATCTGCGCCCTCGGCGGAGTCGGGGAAGTCTTGGTGAAGGAGCGCGGAACGGGAACCAGGAACACCCATGCGGGGAAGCTCATCGCGCACGCCCCAGATGACGCGGGGCAGTCGCCCCGATCGGGTGTAGTCGCGTTCCATATTCATGACTGTCTACCTTAGCGGCTCGGTGGTGAGCGGGAACTAGCTGCCCGCGACACGAATGAAAGAGTGGAAATTGGGAATGAATTAAGGAACACTAGTGTTGTCTAAACAGGGAATGATTCACTCAAGGAGGTGTGCACCGTGACGAAGGAGTTACCCAGGGAGACTCGCTCGACCGAGGGCGATACTCGCCGCCACGTCATGTTGTTGCTTCTCAAGGACGGCCCGGTGACGGCGTCGTACTTAGGTGAACGCCTAGGTCTCTCTGCAGCCGGCATACGCCGACACTTAGACATTTTGGTGGAGGAAGGACTCACCGAGGTTGTACACCGCCGCCCAGCAGCCCGCCCCGGGCAGTCGGCAGGCCGTGGTCGCCCCGCCAAGCACTTCCGCCTCACGGATCAAGGCCGTGCCCAATTCGGGCACGCCTATGACCAACTGGCGGCGGAAGCACTCACCGCGTTGCGGGAAGCGGGTGGGCCCGAGGCGGTCCGGCGCTTTGCCAAGGCCCGCTTCGAGCGGCTCGTGGAAGACGTGACTCCTTTGGTAGAGGAGGAAGAATCCGTACCTGAGGTGGCACGCCAGCTGGCCGCTGTGCTTGATGCACACGGCTACGCGGCCACGGTGACATCGGTGGGAAATGGAGTACAGATTTGCCAGCACCATTGCCCGGTGGCCCATGTGGCTGCTGAGCATCCGGAGTTGTGTGAAGCTGAACAAGAAGTTTTCTCCGCACTATTAGGCAAACATGTGCAGCCCTTGGCCTCCATCGCGGATGGCCACGGAATCTGCACCACGAATATCCCCTTAAAACCTGTCCCGCCGTCTGCGGTGGAACGGGAAAAAGACTAATCAACATAGAAAGGAGCGGGCTTTGACACAGGCACAACCAGCACCAGGGCTTGAGACCAAGATGAGCGATGATGAGATCATCTCCTCCATCGGTGGATATGACTACGGCTGGCACGATTCGGACGCGGCCGGTCAGGCAGCACACCGAGGTTTGAGCGAAGACGTCGTCCGCGATATCTCGGAGAAGAAGAACGAGCCGGAATGGATGCTTGAGTCCCGACTCAAGGCACTGCGCGTTTTCAACAAGAAGCCGGTGCCCACATGGGGCCCGGATCTCTCCGACATCGACTTTGACAACATTAAGTACTTTGTCCGCTCCACTGAGAAGCAGGCCCAAACCTGGGATGACCTACCGTCAGACATTAAGGAGACCTACGACAAGCTGGGTATCCCGGATGCCGAGAAGAAGCGTCTAGTCTCCGGTGTTGCCGCCCAGTACGAGTCCGAGGTGGTCTACCACAAGATTCGTGAAGACCTCGAAGCCCAGGGCGTTATCTTCGTCGATACCGATACCGCTGTGCGCGAGTACCCGGAGATCCTCCAGGAGTACTTCGGCACGGTTATCCCGGCCGGTGACAATAAGTTCTCCGCGCTGAACAATGCCTGCTGGTCTGGCGGCTCCTTCGTCTATGTGCCAAAGGGCGTCCACGTGGACATCCCGTTGCAGGCTTACTTCCGCATCAACACGGAGAACATGGGTCAGTTCGAGCGCACCCTCATCATCGTGGAAGAGGACGCCTACGTCCACTACATCGAGGGCTGCACCGCTCCGATCTACAACTCGGACTCACTGCACACCGGTGTCATCGAGATCGTCGTGAAGAAGGGCGGCCGCTGCCGCTACACCACCATTCAGAACTGGTCCACCAACGTCTATAACTTGGTGACCCAGCGCGCCAAGGTGGAAGAGGGCGGCACCATGGAATGGGTCGATGGCAACATCGGTTCCAAGGTCACCATGAAGTACCCCTCCTGCTGGCTGACCGGCGAGCACGCTAAGGGCGAGGTTCTCTCCCTGGCTTTCGCTGCGGACAACCAGGTGCAGGACACCGGCTCCAAGATGGTCCACATGGCGCCGAACACCTCCTCCAACATTGTGTCCAAGTCGGTGGCCCGCAATGGTGGCCGCGCCGCCTACCGTGGTCTGGTGCAGGTCAACGCCAATGCCGCCAATTCCACGGCCAACGTCGAGTGTGACGCGCTGCTGGTGGACAATAACTCGCGTTCGGATACGTATCCGTACAACGATATCCGCAACGACCACGTCACCTTGGGCCACGAGGCGACCGTCTCGCAGGTCTCCGAGGAGCAGTTGTTCTACCTCATGTCCCGCGGTATCGCCGAGGAAGAGGCCATGGCGATGATCGTGCGCGGCTTCGTTGAGCCGATTGCAAAGGAGCTCCCCATGGAATACGCATTGGAGCTCAACCGTCTTATCGAGCTGCAGATGGAAGGATCGGTGGGCTAAGTGGTAGCTTCCAACGAATTTAATCCTGCTGACGTCACCAAGGGTGACCAGTTCACGTCATTCAATGTGGAGGACTTCCCGGTCCCGCATGGCCGCGATGAGGTGTGGCGCTTTATTGCCCTGCGTAACCTGCGGGGCCTGCACAACGGTGAGTTTGCGCCGGCGACCGCACAGAAGATCGACGTCACCGCTCCGGAAGGCGTAACCTCCGAAACCGTCGCGCCTGACGACGCCCGCCTTGGCACCGCTGGCGCCCCTGCTGACCGTGTTGCCGCACAGGCCTGGACTTCCATGCCGGAAGCACAGGTTGTCACTGTGGACGCTGAGGCACAGTTGGACCAGCCGGTGGAGATCACCATTACCGGTGCTGGTGAGGGCGTGACCTCCTTTGGTGCGACCTCCATCCACGTGGGACACCACGCCGAAGCCACCATCGTGCTGAAGTACGTCGGCTCCGGCACCCACGCGGACAATGTTGAATTCGTGTTGGGCGACGGCGCCCACGTCACCGTCGTCGTTGACGCCGATTGGGAAGATGACGCCGTCCACCTGTCCCATCAGATTGCGAAGGTGGGCCGCGACGCCGTCCTGCGCCACAACACCGCCATCTTCGGCGGCGAGATTGTGCGCCTCGTTCCGCGCGTGGTTTTCGACGCCCCGGGCGGCGATGCCGAGCTGCTGGGCGTCTACTTCGCCGATGCCGGCCAGTACTTTGAGAACCGTCTGCTGGTGGACCACGATGTGCCGAACTGCCGCTCCCGCGTTTTCTACAAGGGCGCGCTGCAGGGCGCTACGTCCGCGCAGAAGGCCGAGGCTGGCTCCGCTTCCCGCACACCGGAGGCCCGCACCTGCTGGGTCGGTGACGTGCTCATCCGCAAGAACGCGAACAACACGGACACCTATGAGACGAACAACAACCTGATTCTCACCGAGGGCGCGCGTGCAGACGCCATCCCGAACCTGGAGATCCAGACCGGTGAGATCGTCGGCGCCGGCCATGCCGCAACTGTGGGCCGCTTCGATGACCTCGAGCTGTTCTACCTCATGTCCCGCGGCATTCCGGCCGCCGAGGCACGCCGCCTCATCATCCGCGGCTTCTTCTCCGAAGTCATCTCCCGCATCCCGGTCGAGTCCCTGCGCGAGGAACTGGAATCCCGCGTCGTCGACGAGCTCGCCAAGATCAACGCTTAAAACTCCCCGAAAGCAGGTACCAACTCAATGTCTACTCTGGAAATTAAGAATCTCCACGCGCAGGTGCTCCCCAACGAGGAGGACGGCGAGCCGAAGGAGATCCTCAAGGGCGTCAACCTGACCATCAACTCCGGTGAGACCCATGCCGTCATGGGGCCCAATGGCTCCGGCAAGTCCACCCTGTCCTACGTCATTGCCGGTCACCCCAAGTACGAGGTTACTGAGGGCGAGGTGCTCCTCGACGGCGAAAACATCCTCGAGATGGAAGTTGATGAGCGCGCCCGCGCTGGCCTCTTCCTCGCCATGCAGTACCCGACCGAGGTGCCGGGCGTGAAGATGTCGCAGTTCATGCGCTCCGCCGTGACCGCTATTCGTGGCGAGGCCCCGAAGCTGCGCGAGTGGAACAAGGAGCTCACGGAAGCTCGTGAGAAGCTCTCCATCGACAAGTCCTTCGCCCACCGTTCCGTGAACGAAGGTTTTTCCGGCGGTGAGAAGAAGCGCCACGAGGTCATGCAGCTGGACATCCTGAAGCCGAAGTTCGCAGTCATGGATGAGACCGACTCCGGCCTGGACGTCGACGCCCTGCGCGTGGTTTCCGAGGGGATTAACCGCTACCAGGAAGAAACCAAGGGCGGCATTCTCCTCATCACGCACTACAAGCGCATCCTCAACTACGTCGTACCGGACTTTGTCCACGTCTTCGCAGACGGACACGTCATCAAGACCGGTGGCGCGGAGCTGGCTGATCAGCTTGAGGCGGACGGCTACGAGCAGTTCCTCAAGTAGAACTCACCAGGCTGCACACACCACAACACGCAAGAGATAAAGAACCGAGCACAAGGACCTATGTCTGAACTAGACGTTAATGCGATCAGGGAGCAATTCCCCATCCTCTCGCGCACCGTGCGAGACGGTAAACCACTGGTGTACCTGGATTCGGGTGCGACCTCGCAACGTCCCCTCCCGGTGTGGAAGGCCGAGGAGGAGTTCGTACTCGGCACCAATGCGCCGGTGCACCGCGGCTCCTACCAGTTGGCGGAGGAAGCCGATGACGCGTATGAGTCCGCCCGCCAGGCCATTGCCGCTTTCGTTGGCGCGGACCGCGATGAGATTTCCTTCACCAAGAACGCCACTGAGGCGTTGAATGAAGTTGCCTACGTGCTTAGCGACGAGCGCGCGGGGCAGCTTTATGTCGGCGAGGGCGATACCGTCGTCGTCACCGAATTGGAGCACCATGCGAACTTGGTTCCGTGGCAGGAGCTGTGCCAGCGCACTGGCGCAACGCTGAAGTGGTACTCCATGACCGAGGACGGCCGCATTGATCTCGATTCGCTCGAGCTCGATGACTCCGTCAAGGTCGTGGCTTTTACCCACCAGTCCAACGTGACGGGAGCCGTGGCCCCCGTTGAGGAACTGGTGCGCCGTGCCCGCGCTGTAGGCGCCATGGTGGTTCTGGACGCGTGCCAGTCCGTTCCGCACATGCTGGTGGACTTCCACGCTCTCGACGTGGACTTCGCCGCGTTCTCTGGGCACAAGATGTGCGGCCCGACCGGCGTCGGTGTGCTCTACGGCAAGGCGGAGCTGCTGGCACAGCTGCCGCCCTTCCTTACTGGCGGTTCCATGATCGAGGTGGTCAAGATGGAGGGCTCGACCTTTGCCGAGCCGCCGACTCGCTTCGAGGCCGGAACTCAGATGACCAGCCAGGTCGTTGGTCTGGGGGCCGCGGTGAAGTTTTTGAGCGAAGTGGGCATGGAGGCCATCCACGCCCACGAGCAGAAGCTCACCGCATTGGCTTTGGACAAGTTTTCCGAGATTCCTAGTCTACGCATCATCGGCCCCGAAAACACCGAGGATCGTGGGGGAGCGGTCTCCTTCATCGTGGAGGGCATCCACCCGCATGATTTGGGCCAGGTGCTTGACGCTCATGGAGTGTCCATCCGAACTGGTCACCACTGCGCGTGGCCACTGCACCGCGCGTGCAAGGCTAATTCGACCGCACGCGCTAGCTTTTACCTGTACAACACTGAGGACGAGGTCGACGCCCTCGTAGAGGCGGTGCGGGCTGCCCGTGCTTTCTTTGGAGTGAGCGAATGAACCTAGATTCCATGTACCAGGATGTGATCCTGGACCACTATAAGAACCCGAAATTCTCCGGCCTGCGCGATGGCCAGGCTGAGGTTCACCACGTTAACCCCTCGTGCGGCGATGAGATCACGCTGCGCGTGAAGCTGTCGGCCGACGGCAAGACTGTGGAGGACGTGTCCTACGACGCTGAAGGCTGCTCCATCTCGCAGGCTTCGACCTCCGTCATGGCGGAAGAAATCGTAGGCATCCCGTTGGAGGAGGCCAACGCCAAACTCGAGGAGTTTGACCGCATGGTGACTTCCCGCGGCGAAGTTGAGGGAGACGACGAGATCATTGGGGATGGCGTCGCTTTTGCCGGCGTGGCCAAGTTCCCTGCCCGTGTTAAGTGCGCGCTGCTGGGGTGGAAGGCCTTCCAGGCTGCCGCCGCGCAGGCGCTGACTGAATTGGAGAATTAGATGGCGGATACCACTAACGATAGCCAGCCGACCGACCCGTATCAGGACGAGAACGCCTCCTTCGCCGGCGGCGGTGTAAAGCCTGAGCAGACCGAAGAGCAGATTGCCAAGGCATTCGACATCACCGAATACCTCCGGGACGTCATCGATCCGGAGCTGGGCATCAACGTTGTTGACTTGGGCCTGGTCTACGACCTCTGGCTCGAGGACATTGACGGCAAGAACACCTGCGTCATCAACATGACGCTGACGTCCCCGGCGTGCCCGCTGACTGACGTCATCGGTGAGCAGATCGACGACGTCGTGGTGGGCAATAAGCTTGCCGACGCCGTCCAGCTCAACTGGGTGTGGATGCCGCCGTGGGGCCCGAACATGATTACCGAAGAGGGCCGCGAGATGCTCCAGGCCCTCGGCTTCGCGGTCTAATCGTTTCGCTGCCCCACAGTGGGCAAGGACGCCGGATCCAGCGCCGAGGAGATGATATCGACGGCTTCTTCTTGGGTTGCAGCGGACTGAAGGCGAACGCGGAAGTCCTCCTTCATGATTGCCCGTGCCAGCTTGGAAAGCAGCTTGAGGTGTTGCTTGCCGGCGTCGTCTGGCACGGCAATGAGGAACACCATCGTTGTGGGCTCCTCACACTGTGCCCACGTGATTGCTTCGGGAAGACGTGCAAAAGCCAAGGTAGGAACCTTCACGCCAGCTGAACGGGCATGCGGGATCGCCACGCCATGGCCCACGCCGGTAGAGTGCTTCGTCTCGCGCTCAAGAGCCGCTGTGAGCACCGCAGAAGGATCAGCAAAGCGAGGAGAAACTAGCCGCACTAGTGCTTCGATGGTTTCGTCGCGAGTACTGCCCAGACTGTGGTCTAGGCTCACCGTTTCGATAGACAGCAGTGGTTGTCCCAGATGCGAGCTTTCCGCCGCGTTTGCTGAAGCTTTGTCCGCAGCGCCCTGGTCGCTCTTGCTCTCATTCTTCTCTGTCGTTTTCTTATGCTGAGTAAGTGCGATTAAGAGGAGCATGACTGATGCACAGACGACAACGCCAATAAGCAATGCCACGAAGAAGCCCACGACGTTGTCGACAGCACCGAGCACTGCGACGATGGGGCCGCCGTGCATGACATGGTCTTTAACTCCGAATGCGCCTGCTAGGCCACCGGCAACCGCACCGCCGATGACGTTCGCCGGAATGACCTGCAGAGGGCGTGCAGCGGCAAGGGGAATTGCGCCTTCCGTAATGCCGAATAGCCCCATGAAAAGCGCGGCGATACCGGCGTCTTTTTCGGCCTTATTAAACCAGGCACGGCGGGCAAGGGTGGCAGCGCCCACCGCCAATGGCGGTACAGCGATAGCGGTAGCGGCCATTCCCATAGGGGCTGCATTACCAGCGGCAATCATGCCTCCACCAAAGAGGAACGCTGTCTTGTTGAAGGGGCCGCCCATGTCAAACGCGATCATCGCGCCGATAACGAGGCCAAGCACAACGACAGAGGAGCCTTGCATTCCTGCGAGGTACTCGGTCATGGCTTCAAATGCGCCAGCTATCGGTGAGCCGACCAGGTAAATGAAGATAAGACCCACAATGAGGGTGGTGAAAATCGGGATAACGATGATCGGCCAAATCGGGGCGATGTATTTGTTCACCGGAATCTTCTTGATCCCGAGCGCCACATAGCCGGACAGGATGCCGGTGACGATACCTCCCAAGAACCCGGCACCTGCTTCAGATCCGTAGAGTGATCCAGTCGTAGCGATGAGGCCAGTAATCAGACCAGGCGCCAACCCAGGACGGTCCGCAATGCCCACTGCGATATAGCCGGAGAGAATCGGCACCATGAGCGAAAAGGCCAAACCACCCAGCTCGTTCAGCGTATTCCAGAAGGAATCCTCGGGAATTGCCAAGCCTTCGGGCGTCGGGGTTCCTCCAATTGACAGTGCTACTGCGATGAGGAGACCGCCGGTCACCACGAACGGGATCATGTGGGATACACCGTTCATCAGCGCTTTATAGAGGGTCTGTCCCACGGCGCGCGCGCCATGAGCACTGCCGGAGCTGTCCTCGCGCTGAGATCCCTTCGGCTCTTCGGCAGAAAGCTTTTCTTCCCATTTCGATGCGGACAGCGAACGGCGGAGGAGCTCCTTTGGGTGCTTAATAGCTTCATCGACGCCCGTTGCTGCCAAGCGCTTGCCGCGGAAACGATCCTTGGCAATCACAGTGTCGGCGCCAATTACGATGGCATCGGCTTCTTCGATGTCCTTAGCGCTAAAGGTGCCTTCGACACCGATTGAGCCGTGGGTCTCAACTTTGATCCGGTAACCAAGTTCCGCGGCAGCGGCCTCGAGGTTTTCAGCCGCCATGTAGGTATGCGCAATACCAGTTGGGCAGGCGGTAATTGCGAGGATTAATGGCGGTTTCGATGTGGCTGATGTACTCATGAAGTCAATGTAGGCACATCTTTCATCTTGTATAGGTCAAGCGCGCCGAATCCGGGCCACGAATTCCCAGATGACTTATCCTCCGTACCGTTAGCTTTACGTCGAGCAGCGCCCTGCCGCGGGTTCGGGTTTAACTGCCCTGGTTGCTAGACTGTTTCGACGTGATTGTGACCAATGATTTCGAGGTGCGCGTGGGCGCACGCACGCTTCTCGACGCCCCCGGCCAGCACCTCCGCGTACAGCCGGGTGACCGCATCGGGCTGGTCGGCCGCAACGGCGCAGGAAAGACCACGACGATGCGCATCTTGGCGGGGGAGACCGAGCCTTATGGCGGTTCGGTAACGCGCTCTGGCCCCATTGGTTACCTGCCGCAGGATTCTCGCGAGGGCAACATCGAACAGACCGCGCGTGAGCGCGTGCTCTCTGCCCGTGGTCTCGATGAGATCAAGCGGCGCATGGCCAAGCAGCAGGAGCTGATGGAAACGGCCGCGGACGAAAAGTTCCGCGATAAGGCCATCCGCAAGTTCTCGCGCTTGGAAGAGGAATATCATTCCCTCGGCGGCTACGAGGCGGATTCCGAGTGCGCGCAGATCTGTGACAACCTTGGCCTCCCGCAGCGCGTCTTGGATCAGCAGCTCAAGACGCTGTCCGGCGGCCAGCGCCGCCGCGTGGAGTTAGCGCAGATTCTTTTCGCGGCGTCGGCAGGCTCGGGCAAGTCCCAGACCACGCTGCTTCTCGACGAGCCTACGAACCACCTCGACGCAGATTCCATCACCTGGTTGCGCGGCTTCTTGTCCAAGCATGAGGGCGGGCTCATCATGATCTCGCACGACGTGGACCTGCTCGAGGCCGTCTGCAACAAGGTCTGGTTCCTCGACGCCGTGCGCGCCGAGGCGGATGTCTACAACATGGGCTTTAAGAAGTATCTCGATGCCCGCGCGACCGATGAGGCCCGCCGCCGCCGTGAGCGCGCCAACGCGGAGAAGAAGGCGGCCGCCCTGCACAAGCAGGCCGCAAAGCTCGGCGCTAAGGCCACGAAGGCCGCAGCAGCTAAGCAGATGCTGCACCGCGCTGAGCGCATGATGAACGAGCTCGATGACGTGCGTGTGGCTGACAAGGTTGCCCACATCAAGTTCCCGGAGCCGGCTCCCTGCGGTAAGACCCCGATGAACGCGAAGGGCCTGACCAAGATGTATGGCTCGCTCGAGGTCTTCGCGGGCGTGGACTTGGCCATTGACAAGGGCTCACGCGTCGTCGTGCTGGGCTATAACGGTGCCGGAAAGACGACCCTGCTGAAACTGCTGGCGGGCGTGGAGCGCACCGACGGTGAGGGCGGTATCGTCTCCGGCCATGGTTTGCGCATCGGCTACTTTGCCCAGGAACACGACAACATTGACCCAGACAAGACGGTATGGGAAAACACCATCGAGGCCTGCCCCGATGCAGGCCAGCAGGATTTGCGCGGTCTACTCGGCGCCTTTATGTTCTCCGGGGACAAGCTGGAGCAGCCCGCCGGCACGCTCTCCGGTGGTGAAAAGACGCGTCTTTCCTTGGCCACGCTCGTGTCCTCGCGCGCAAATGTGCTGCTTCTCGACGAGCCCACGAACAACCTCGACCCCCAGTCCCGCGAGCAGGTTCTCGATGCGCTCGGTACTTATACCGGTGCCGTAGTTCTGGTAACCCACGACCCAGGCGCGGTAAAGGCCCTCAACCCAGAGCGTGTCATCATCATGCCCGACGGCGATGAGGACTTGTGGAACGACGAATACATGGAGATCGTTGAGTTGGCCTAGGGGCTAGTACCCAGCCCCAGAAGCGGCAACGGTAACGCTCTATGTTCTTCTGGTCACCGTGGTACTTGGTGGCCTTCCATAAAACCTATAGTGCGCTAGAATCGGGGGCACACTCACTCACCGCTCAAGGCTCTTTTCTTGGGTCCTTCCGGCTTCCCACGCACTGGGTCTAGTAGCGCTACGACCCCAGCCATGCTGCAGCAGGAGAGGACTGAAGCCATGAGCCACACCGATACCCTCGATTCTGTCATTGAACCACTGCTTACCGGTTTGGTGAGCAAGCGGCCTGAAGTCCGTGTGGACTGGGCCTTTGCCGAGCTTAAAGAAGGTATTGAGTCAGGGCAGTGGGATGGACACATCGACCAGGTTCGGGATCGCCTCACCGGTTACCTGCGCACGGACAAGGTGTGGACCAAGGTCATGGCCGCGCGATTACTCACTGTCCTCGCTGAGTCTGGCCACTTTCATTACGAGGACTATCTCACCTTCCGCGCATGGTACGTCACCGAAGAAGACACGCGTGGCATAGTCAAGGACGTCGGACACGTCATGGCGGTCGGCTACGGCGCGGACTATGTAGAAACCTGCGTGCGCATGGGGATGATTCCTGCCGTGGAGGGCGCGGCAATTATTTCTTGCCGCCTGCGCGTCCCAGGGGGAGTGTGGCACGACGATGAGGCAGAACGCTTGGCGCGTGCTGCGTGCACGACGATTGCTAAGAGCACCTCGCCGCACATCCTAGAAATATGGACTGAGCGCCTGAGCAATACAGTCCTCAACGAGGGAGTGCGCAATGGTAATCGCGCGGTAGTGGAAAACTTCGCCCGCTTTCTCACTGCCACAGCGCACATGGTGCGTAGTGAACCCGAGAAATGGGGAATCGACGTTGACCGCGCGCAACTAGCACTACCGTTAATAGCGGAACTCGAAGACAAACTCCGCAACGCCGGCGCATAAGTATTCTCTTTCCACCAGTGAAAGCGCCATTTAATGTTCGCGCGCAGCACTGAAGAAGCGCACCCTATCAACCTCCATCGGCTGGGGCCGCTGCCAAGGATAGCGATCCGGGGTGGCCATAACAGGCGAGCTCAGCTGCAGGAGGGTGTCCGTGCCTGTGGGGCCGCCTACTGTCAGCTCGCCATCGCGTATTTCAATCGCTGAGGCAAAACTGCGGTCAACGCTCTTGTGCTGCACAACGGCAGTTGGTATCTCAGCGAAGACAGTTCTTCCGCGCCGCAGAACGGTAGCATCGTCGGAGATATAACTGGGGCGAATGCGCTCAGCGGCAATCAACCCCCACACGAAAATGATGGCCCACAGCGACACCAGTAGCGCCACAACCCGCACCACACCTGCGGGGAGAATCAGGTGGACGACTACCATTTCAACTACCAACACCGCGGTGACAAAACCAAGTATTTGCAGCCTGCCCGGAGGGTGGGGAAGTGCCTGAGCACCGGCAGGCAGCAAAGTCTCGCCGCGTATCCAAAGCCACAAATCGCGGTAGAGGCTAAGTTCATACTTTGCCAATCGGAATCCAGGATGCTTTCCCAGGAATCTCCATATCCTATCCATGTGGCGCTCCCGCCAGTGCCGCGAGCGCTCTGCCCTGTGCACCAGTTGTCGGTGCATCGGTGGCGCTCAGCGGGACCTTACCTGGGCGCAACGTAGGATAGATTCCCCGCATGAGGCCGCGTTCGCCTAAATGCTGCAGCTTGGCGACGATTACCGCGACCTCGCGATCATTCGGGGACAGTGCGCCAAGTTCGCGCCACAGCGATTCAACGTCGCGGAGAACTCTCAAGCATGCGGCGTCTTCAAGGTTCTCGCGCAATTGTTGCCAGGTTCCTTCCGTTGCGACACCACACAGCGCCATCAGATCCCAAGAATCAAGCTCGAGCTGGAGCATCGCGGGATCATGGATCGCCTCTTTGAGGGATTCGCGGATGTCTCGTGGAGTCCCGTTGGGTGCTTGGGCAAGGGCGCGTAAGCGTTCACGTTGGTTCTTGAGCCGAGCGATGCGCTCGTCGAGCACGCCAAATGAACGATCGATAGCATCCGGCAGATTGACGTCGGCGACGGGGACACCGGCGTCGATCAGCGCCCGCGCGCGCAGCACCGAAGCCAAGTCAGAAACAGAATAGTCGCGGTAGTTCCCGCTGGTGCGGGCGGGTTCAGGAACCGCGCCCGTCTCGTGTAAATGTCGTACAGAACGAACTGAGCATCCAGCGACCGCGGCGACGTCCGATATCTTCATAGGACAAAGCTAAACCCTCACATAGTGTGAGGGTCAAGTGTTTGGTGAAAACGAATCCGAGTTGCTGAGGCCTTTAGTTTCGGAAACCGTGTACCGGCGCCGGGATGAAGCCACCGCGGTTGATGAAGGTAGAGTTGCCCACCTCATTGACCGGAATGACCGGAGCGTAGCCCAGCAGGCCGCCGAAGTTGACCTCATCGCCAGCCTTGGTTCCCGGGGCGGGGATAACGCGCACGGCAGTCGTCTTATGATTCATCACGCCAATGGCGGCTTCATCAGCGATCATGCCGGCAATAGTCTCTGCGGAAGTATCGCCCGGAATGGCGATCATGTCCAGGCCCACCGAGCAAATCGAGGTCATGGCCTCCAGCTTGTCGATGGAGATGGCGCCAGTGCGCACCGCATCGATCATGCCCTTGTCTTCCGAAACCGGGATGAAGGAACCCGACAGACCGCCCACGCGGGAGCAGGCCATCATGCCGCCCTTCTTGACGGCGTCGTTAAGCAGTGCGAGGGCTGCCGTCGTTCCGTGCGTGCCCACCTGATCCAGGCCCATGTGTTCCAGGATGTGCGCGACGGAATCTCCCAGCTCCGCAGTGGGGGCCAGCGAAAGGTCGATGATGCCAAAGGGAACACCGAGGCGCTCCGAGGCCATCGAACCAACGAGCTGTCCGGCACGCGTGACCTTGAAGGCAGCCTTCTTGACCTCCTCGGCGACTTCATTAAGGGTGGCGCCCTCCAGGGATCCGAGAGCACGGTCGACAACACCCGGCCCAGACACACCGACGGAGACAACGCAGTCCGGTTCCTCGATACCGTGGAAGGCACCGGCCATGAAGGGGTTATCGCCCACGGAGTTGGAGAAGATCACGAGCTTGGCACAGCCGATGGCGCTGCGGTCCTTGGTGAGTTCGGCAGCTTCCTTGATGATGCGTCCCATCTGCGCTGCGGCGTTCATGTTGATGCCGGCGCGCGAGGATGCGATATTCACCGAGGAACACACCAGGTTGGTCTCAGCCAGCGCTTCCGGGATAGAGCGGATGAGTGTCTTTTCCGCAGTGGTGGCACCCTTTTCAACCAGTGCGGAGTAGCCGCCGACGAAGTTAACACCTGTCGTCTCAGCGGCGCGGTCCAGTGCACGGGCGACGTCGACGGGGTTTCCCTCGACGCCAGCCACGATAAGTGAGATCGGTGTGACGGAAATACGCTTGTTGACGATCGGGATGCCGAGCTCGGCCTCGATCCCTTCGCAGACTTCCACGAGCTGAGCCGCGCGGGTGGTTACGCGATCATAAACGGCCTCTGCGGTAGCTTCCATGGTGGAGCGCGTGCAGCCGAGCAGCGAGATCCCCATGGTGACGGTGCGGATATCGAGGCGGTATTTCTCGATCATCTCGATGGTGTCGAGAATACTGACGGTGTTGAAGCGATTAAGCATGACTGATTCTCGCTCCTAAATCTCATTCATGGCGGTGAACAGTGCTTCCGACTGCACGCGAATGGATTGTTTGATGGATTCACCGACGGTATTCATCCGCTCCTGAATCTGCTGGATGCTGACCTCATTCTCATCGAATTCGACGCGCAGGATCATCGTGAAGTACCCAGACATGAGGGTCTGAGAGACGTCAACGATGTTGATCTTGAGCTCAGCGAGGGCGGTGGAAACGGCAGAGATAATTCCGGTGTTATCAACACCGGTAACAGTCATGATGGCGATCATAGTTTGATTGTAGCCCGTGGGTTTTTCACGCTGCCCTGGGGTCATGCAGGATAGCGAGCCGGCGCGTACGGTGGCGCACATGACTGATACGACAACAACTGCACGCAAGAAGGTTCTGTACATCGGCGGCCACGGCAAGGTTGGGCTTTTGGCGGCGCCCAAGCTTGTCGACGCCAACCTCACCGTCCGTTCCCTCATCCGCAACCCGGACCAGGTCTCTGATATTGAGGCCCTCGGTGCCACCGCGGTGGTGCGCGATCTCACCGAGCTTTCTGTGGAAGACTGGGCAGAGCTTTTGGCTGACTATGACGTCGTCGTGTGGGGCGCCGGAAATGGTGGCCGTGCTGGTGCGGAGGTGACGTGGGCGGTCGACCGTGATGCGGCGCTGGCATCTATTGCGGGTCTGGAAAAGCTTTCTGCCGAGGGCAAGAACACTCCCGCCTACATCATGATTTCCTACATGGGCGCTACGGAGAACACGACTGATCCTGCGGATGAGAAGTGGTACGCCTACGTGGAGTCCAAGAAGGCCGTAGACAATAAGCTCAACTCAACCGACCTCACTTACCTCATCCTTGGCCCGGCGGCCCTGACGGAAGAGCCTTCGCGTGGCATCACCGTGCTAGATAAGGACGCAGAGCGCACCGCTAATCTGACTACCTCCCGGGAGCTTGTCGCTGAGGTGGTCACCGAGGTCGCCGGCCGCGAAAGCTTCCCGACTTCGCCGCTAGAATTCATCGATGGCGATGGAAGCGTGAAGGATATCTAAAATCGAGCGGATGCCGCCGCGTCAAGCGCGGCGATGACTTGCTCTCTGCTCAGTTGGTGGTGGAGGCTCGCATAGCGAAGTGGCTTTGTGGACAGATGGGCCGCGATATACCACCCTGTGGGGTGCTTGAACGTCGCTTGGCTTTGGAACCGTACCACGGCCACACCATGCTCCCGGAAGGAGCGGGGAGAAGTGTGGGAGTCAAACTCATCGCTGATGATTTCTTGAACTGTGCCATCTGGAAGGAAAATGCGCACTTTCGCCTTGTAGTAGTACTCGGTGGGATCAGCGTGCGGCACGTGTCGACCTGTTTGCCAGATCTCACTGAGCAGCGCGGGGTAGTACTCGATCCACCCATTTTCCGACGCCGTCCGTAGACGGCGAGCACCCCACGTAGAGCTCCGAATTGCTCGAATGTTTCGACCGGCCGCCACGACGAGGAAGAGGACGAAGACTGCAACGGCCAAGCCCTGCCATCCGGAACTAATAGACATATCTTCGCCGATAAAGGCTGATAGTGCGATAGCTAGGCCCACTACCGCCGTGATGAGGTTGTTCCGTAGGCTTCGCCATTCAGGTGTGGCGCCGCCTGGGAGTGGCCCAGTCGCGGCGATCGCGCGAACAATACTAGATGTGCTTGATCTCAAGTTCGGGGCGGACACAGAACGCCGAGTGCGGGGAATGAGCCTCTCGGAGTAGTGGTGTTCCGGGAAGTCGAATGGTGCTAAAGCGTGGTCAGACATTCTTATCACTAACTTCTTACCCAGTTCCGCTCTGCAAAAGACAGTGCTGCTTCAATGTTCTTTTGGCGCAGACCATTGTGCAGTTCTGGCTGCGGGTTGTCTGCATCTGCCCGATATCCCACCACGCCCCATCCGTTATTGTGGTTGAAGTCCACGGTGGCAACGAGGGGACCGTCGGCAAGCAGCCGCCCCCGCAGCTTCAGCCAGTTCGGGTTTGGAGCAATGAATTCCTCGGTCATGCTTTTCGTCAATGATCCGTCTGGCTGCAGGATGAGAACCGGGGCGGTGTAGTAAAAGTCGGTACTGTCGTCGTAATCAACGCGGCGCCTATAGGTCAGCTCGCCGATCAACGCGGGGCGGTATTCAATCCAGCCATTCTCCCACGCGGTGCGAAGCCTTGTTGTGGAACCCAAGCGCCCCCGCAAAATCAAGATTCCAACGAAGACGAACACGAGGGCTGCAGCTCCAGTGATAAAGCTGGCTATCGGAATACTCCCAATCGTTCCGCCGGCTCCGGGAAACAGGACCGATATAAAGATCGTGTGAGCCACCGAGAAGAGTAGCGCTGAGCCGCCAATGAAGATGAAAAAGGAGCCAACGATGACCATGCCGAGATTGGATTGGCCGATCGGAGACCCGACGCTATTAATAGCCTCGCGGATGCCGCTGCGATCCGTGTTTGGGTTGGGTTGCTGATCGTGATCCTTCAAATCCTTAGGCGCGAGGGATCCTGCACTTGAGGAAGGAAGCTTCAGCGGAGTGCGGGGCAGCTGCAAGGGAGCGTGAGTCATGGATCACAGTTTAATGTTCGTGGTCACCATTTTCTCGGTGACCATCGGCGGCTGGGGACTAGCCCCCGACGAAAACCCGGTCTTAATCGGGGAGAGCTAGCGTACCCATCGTTGTTCAGCGAATTGGAGAACGGCATCCACTTGGCGGTTGGTGAGACCGTTGGATAGTTCCGCCTCTGAGCTCATCCCATCGGCGCGGTAAGCCGCGACCGTCCATCCATTATTGTTCGCGGTATCGACGGTTGCTATACGAGCCCCTTCGGCAAGAGCAGCGCCCCGGGACCTTAGCCTATTCGGATTGTCAGCGCGGAACTCAGCGGACATTGCGCTCGCTAGTGTGCCGTCTGGCTGAAGGATCAAAAGAGGCGCCGAATAATAGAAATAAGTCCGCTTACGGTCGTCGGTCCCTTCGGTTTCGCTTCGCAGGTACACAAGCTCGCCAATAAGAGCAGGACGGTATTCTATCCAGCCGTTGCGCCACGCGGTGCGCAGACGCTGTGCATTTCGGGTTTCCTTGAGAATACTCCGCAAACCTACGACGAAAACAGTAAGACTGACGAGGCAAATAATGACTGGGATAAGCGAAAATATTCCTAGATCTGAGAAGCTGCTTTGCGGAGGACCAAAGCTACCAGTGAAGAAAGGAATCGACATGCTGCACATAAACAGCCCGACTAGACCTATAAAAGCCCAGGCTGCGACAACACCAAACGAGAGGCGTCCCGGCTGAGGCCCAGCCTCCTCGATGACCTCGCGAAGACCTGAATTGTCCATCCGCGGGTTCGGCTGAGCATCGTGGGTGCGCTGTTCCTTTGGAGCAAGCCGCGGCGTAGCGCTCAGACTTATTCCGCACTGCGTGCGCGAAAGTCGTAGGGGAGTATGGTCCATGCGCCACAGTGTAGCGCCAACCACACATCGCCACCGAGTACTGACGCCTAGTGATCGGCGTGGGAGCCGCGAATCGATTGCTCGACCAAATCCAAAACCTGCTCGAGATTCTTCGTGTCCCCGAGCGCTAGGCGGTTGATAAATCCGTCCATAAAGGTTTCAAGATATGTCACGAGGGTGTCGATGGAGACGTCGTCTCGCATGCGCCCCTTCTCGGCGTTGGATTCCAAGCGGGCACGGACCGCCTCATCAAGAATCTGTTGCTCCTCATGCCAGCGCGCGGCGAAAGACGGATCGGTACGCAGCATCGAGGTCACAGCAAGCCGGGTGGCAAGCCAGTCATGGCGCTCCGGATGGCGCAGCATCTCACTCATGACTTCGACGAGACCGTTGTTCGCAACAACTTCGGCCTCACGGGCGGCGTCTTCCCGGGCCAAGGCAAGAAAGAGGGACTCCTTATCACCGAAGTGGTGGAAGATTGCCCCACGCGACTTACCTGTGGCTTCTTCGAGACGCCGCACCGTCGCGCCGTCATAGCCGTGCTCAGCGAAGCATTTACGTGCGCCAACCAGAATGTCGTGGCGGCGGCGGTTCAGTTCAGAGTCGCTCATAATCGGCATGGCTGAAAACTAGCTCCTTTAAGCACGGCGGCGGGTAAACGGGTGGAGGAAGTAGAGGGGAGGGACAGAAGCAGAAAGGCCAGCCAGCACTCCATGTTGCTAGCTGGCCTTGGTGCCTAACTATGTAGGTCGCCCCAGAGTCGGGGTGCCTACATAATGGGCAAGGCTGCTTTAGGCCTTGACCATCTGGCGCAGAACGAACTGCAGAATGCCGCCGTGGCGGTAGTAGTCGGCCTCACCAGGTGTGTCGATGCGAACCTTGGCATCGAACTCAACGGTCTCGCCGGACTCCTTGGTGGCGGTCACGTGGACCGTCTTCGGAATGCCGCCCTCGTTGAGGGCTGCGATGCCGTCGATATCGAAGGTCTCGGTGCCATCCAAGCCCAGGGACTCGTGGGACTCGCCCTCCGGGAACTGCAGCGGGATGACGCCCATGCCAATGAGGTTCGAGCGGTGAATACGCTCGAAGGACTCAGTGATGACAGCCTTCACGCCAAGCAGGTTGGTGCCCTTAGCAGCCCAGTCACGGGAGGAACCGGTGCCGTACTCCTTACCAGCAAGGACAACCAGCGGAATGTCGGCTGCCTTGTAGTTCTCGCAGGCATCGAAGATGAAGGCTTGCGGTGCGCCCTCCTGGGTGAAGTCACGGGTGTAGCCACCGGCGACGTCGACCAGCTGGTTCTGGAGGCGGATGTTGGCGAAGGTACCGCGCATCATGACCTCGTGGTTACCGCGACGGGAACCGAGGGAGTTGTAGTCCTGGCGCTCCACACCGTTGGCATCCAGGTACTGAGCGGCCGGGGTACCCGGCTTAATGGAGGAAGCCGGGGAGATGTGGTCGGTGGTCACGGAGTCACCGAGCTTAGCAAGGACGCGAGCGCCCTTGATGTCCTGAACGGGCTCCGGCTCAGTCGGCATGCCGTCGAAGTACGGTGCCTTGCGGATGTAGGTGGAATCCTCGTTCCACTTGAAGGTCTCGCCCTCCGGAACGTCCAGGTTGCGCCATGCGTCGTCACCCTTGAACACGTCGGCGTAGTCAGCCTCGTAGAGCTCGCGGGAGATGGCCTGCTGGATGGTGTCCTCGATCTCCTTCGGGGAAGGCCAGATGTCCTTGAGGAAGACATCGTTGCCGTCCTGATCCTGACCCAGCGCCTGAGTCTCGAAATCGAAGTCCATGGTGCCAGCAATAGCGTATGCAATGACCATGATGGGGGAGGCCAAGTAGTTCATCTTGACGTCCGGGGAAATGCGGCCCTCAAAGTTACGGTTGCCGGACAGCACCGCGGTAGCAGCCAGATCATGCTCGTTGATGGCGTTGGAGATTTCCTCCGGCAGAGGGCCGGAGTTACCGATACAGGTGGTGCAGCCGAAGCCGGAGAGGTAGAAGCCAAGCGCCTCCAGATCCTTCCAGAGGTCTGCGCGCTGGAAGTAGCCGTCAACAACCTGGGAACCCGGGGCACAAATGGTCTTGACCCACGGCTTGGACTTCAGGCCCTTTTCAGCAGCCTTACGTGCGATGAGGCCAGCGCCAACCATGACGGACGGGTTAGAGGTGTTGGTGCAGGAGGTAATGGAAGCGATAGCAACCATGCCGTGGTCCAGGGTGTACTCACCACCGTTCGGGGAGGTGACGGTAACCGGGTTGGACTGGCGGCCGGAGCCGCCCTTGGCTGCGGACTCGCCTTCGCCTGCGCGAGACTTGTTCAGGCCACCGGTAACGTCGACGAGAGCATTCTCGTCGCCGCCCTCGGAGGTCATGCGCTTTGCCTCGATGGTGGACTCGTCTGCAACAACCTCGCCGGAAGCGTAGGTCGGCAGATCCTTGCGGAACTGCTCCTTTGCCTCGGAGAGGAGAATGCGGTCCTGCGGGCGCTTCGGGCCGGCGATGGACGGCTTAACAGTGGACAGATCCAGCTCGAGGTACTCGGAGTACTGTGCCTCCGGAGCGTCCTGCTCGAGCCACATGCCCTGAGCCTTGGCGTAAGCCTCGACGCGATCGATCTGCTCCTGCGGACGGCCGGTGAGCTCGAGGTACTTGATGGTCTCCTCGTCGATCGGGAAGATCGCAGCGGTGGAACCGAACTCGGGGGACATGTTACCGATGGTGGCGCGGTTGGCCAGCGGCACGGACTTGACACCGTTGCCGTAGAACTCAACGAACTTCTGAACCACACCGTGCTGGCGCAGCATCTCGGTGATGGTCAGCACCACGTCGGTAGCGGTCACACCGGTCGGAATCTCGCCGGTGAGCTTGAAGCCCACGACGCGCGGGATCAGCATGGACACCGGCTGGCCCAGCATTGCAGCCTCGGCCTCGATGCCGCCAACGCCCCAGCCCAGGATGCCCAGGCCGTTTTCCATGGTGGTGTGGGAGTCGGTACCAATACAGGTATCCGGGTAGGCAACACCATCGTTGTCGAAGACCACGCGGGAGAGGTACTCAATGTTGACCTGGTGGACAATTCCGGTTCCCGGAGGAACAACGCGGAAGTTGGAGAAGTTCTCGGCACCCCAGCGCAGGAACTGGTAGCGCTCCTGGTTGCGCTCGTACTCGATCTCAACATTCTTCTCCAGGGCCTCGGTGGAGCCGAAAGCCTCGACGATGACGGAGTGGTCAATAACCATCTCGGCCGGGTTGAGCGGGTTCACCTGGTCCGGCTTGCCGCCGAGGGTGGCGATAGCCTCACGCATGGTTGCCAAGTCGACCACGCAGGGGACGCCGGTGAAGTCCTGCATCAGAACGCGGGCCGGGGTGAACTGGATCTCGGTATCCGGCTCAGCGGACGGATCCCAGTTGGCCAAAGCGTTAATGTGATCCTTGGTTACGTTCTTCCCGTCCTCGTAGCGCAGCTGGTTCTCAGCCAGGACCTTGAGGGAGTAAGGAAGCTTCTCCAGGCCCTCGACTGCATTGATGTCAAAGTAGTCATAAGACTTACCGTTGACCTCAAGAGTCTTCTTGGCGCCGAAGGAGTTCAGGCTTTCAGTCATAAGGAGCTCCATTCCTTGCTTTTCGCTTGTGGGTTATCGAACACTGGTCGAAGGTTCATCGGACTTGCCGATATGCCCTAGCGACCAGATGGAGCCGGGTGTATCGGCGGTCTCAGAACGCGAATGTTCCGTATCTATTGTAGATGCAAGAACCCTCGGTCGACACCAGGATAACAGTACGGGCGTTCTGTTTCCTACATTTCGGGGGTAGCGGCGAGTCGCCGGCCTCGCCCACATTCCGAGGTTTAGGCTCGATCGGGAATCCGGGGGACGAACCTCCGAATTGTGTTTGGGCAGAAGGCTGTGCCACCAAGCATTAACGGCCATAGAGATTAAGGAGTGGCGGATGATCCCGGCGGGCGTAGATATAGACGACATTGCAGATCAGCTCTCGGCCGACGGTGTAGCGTTCTCCAACCCAGAGCTGGCGCTAGACGACGACCTCCAGACCCGCATCGCAGACTCCCTCCAGCCCAACCATGGCATCGCAGTGGTAGATGTCTTCCCCGAGAAGATTCCCGATCTGCGCGACCTGGCGACAACCCTTCAAGAACAAACGGGACTCGATACCGTGATTCTCCAGGCGCCAATGCGGGTGTCCGCAGTCAGTAATTCTTATGCTCGGGCATCCATTGAGGCAGCCGAGGATTCGCTGCCAACTGGACTCGATCAGGTAACTTTGCTGAATGATTTCTATGCAACTGCAGATCATTTTTCAGCGCCATGGCTGGCAATCTTGACGTTGTTTTTCTTCGTAGCGGCAATTGCGGGCTGGGCGGGATTTCGAGCCGCTACACAGAAAGCTGACACGGTCAGAAACTAAGCGATCGAGGCCGCCGCGAGAATTCCGCTAAACATGCGCCACACCCACCACAGGGGTAGGGAAGTGGCATAAATCAACCACTAAGCCTTGACTTTTGCAACGGGGGAGTGGTTGATAGGGCGTAAGAGCCCTAAGAATACGGCCCGCGCAGTAACCACATCGGACACCTCACGGGCACCTTAAATCGGCGAACCCTTCGGTTCCGCCCAGTCCCGAAATGGCCCGTTCCCTGCACCCCGAAAGCCGGGTTCCACTGGGAGCAGCCGGAGCTTCTAAGACAAGCCCCAGAAGGTAATTCAAAGCGGTAGCCAAGGGGGAAGAGGTTGGCACTCCAAGGAAGAGTGATCAACGTCACAGTCACGCATTGGTAACAAAATCATTGCAGGTTAGGTGCGCCTGTAACGCCCTGTGGGTTTCCGTGGCTGATGTGAAAGATGGGAAAAGTGTGCGAGATGGCGTGTCGGTGACGTATGGTTCACGTATCGACTCACGGGTTGACTATTGCTCCATACGTTCATGGACCAAGCCTTGACTCTCAACTGATTTGTCGCACGGGTATGTGGGGAAGCACGCCGCGAGCGAAGAGGACCGTTGGGGTTCACCGCCTGGTGGATGACCGTCGCACCGCGCTAGCGATGCGCGTAGCAATGCAGTTTTCTCGACGCAGTCGGTACCAGTGTTCAACCTTTTAGATATCGAAACACCTACCTCCCGAGTGGAAGAGGCTTCATACACTTCATTCGCACGCCCTCATCGAGGGCTGTGATGGCCATGAGTTCCATCGGTTTCCGGTTGGGTGCCAGCTGTGAGTGCTTACGCGTGCGCCACTAAGGACCGCGGAAGTGCCCTCCACGAGCGCGGCGCCGAGCGAGGAGGAACCGACGCAGGACCTCGAGCCTGAATATGTGTGTGTCCCTTCGTCGTCGGATCGTGCAGCCATACTCGGCGCCGCTCTCCGTGAGCCCAACGAGCACCATGAGTGTGCAGTGTGGCTAGCTATAACGCACGGTTCGACGTGATGTTGGTGCACACACCAGACGCCCCGCAGGTTTCCCTGCCGCCTCTATAAGAGAAAATGCCGCCCCGTCAATTCGGCATTTAGTGGCGTAGAGAGCAAAGAGCTCTTCAGGGGCAAGCCGCGTTCGCGTATCCCGGTCAATTCCGGGCGCAAGCCTTATTAAGTCCACTATTCCCATTGGGGAATCTGTTGCCCCCATTGGGAAATCGATTGCCGCCTCATCCTGCTTGAAGGCGAGACTAGCTACGTACACACCGCTGTTCCTTTTGCTCGTCCAACTCGCCACCTCGAGGTCTCGATGTCCGGCAAGCTCGTATACGCAACATGCGTGACTTCTCCGGGGTAGGTGTCTAGGAGATAACCCTCGTGGCCACCACATCATTTTTCGGCTTTCGGCACTTTAAGGCAGCGTGCGCTGCCATAGCGACCACCGCCGCCTTGTCTACTGTCTCCGCGCTCACTCCTGCAGTGGCTGCGGAGCCTGAGCAGATCAACATCAAATCCCTGCTATCCTCCGACAACCCATCCATCGCAGATCTCGCGGGCGCAATCGCCCAGATTGAGGAGCGCATCGCACAAGCGGAAGCCTCCATAGGTGCGCAGCGCGAAACCGTCAACCGTGCGCTGGTCGATCTCAACGACGCCCGCACTAAGGCAAACCAAGCGCGCCAAGGAACAACGACGGCGCGCGAGCAGCTTGACGACGCACAAGCGGACGTCGCCGATGCCCAGGCCAAGCTGGATGAGGTCTCCCGTTCCGCCTACCGCCGAGCCAATACTTCCGATGCCGTCTCCCATGCGGCAGGAAAAGACGCGCGTTCGGACATGCTGGAGCGCCAGTCCTACCTTCGCTCGCAGTCTGAGAAGCAGCAGGCCGTCGTTAGCGACTTGGAGAAGCAGCGCACGGAAAAGGCGAACAAGGAATCCCAGCTGCGGAAGACCCAACAACTGGCCGAGGAACGTGCGGACCAGGCGGCCGATGCCGAGGCTGCTGCGCGCGAGCAACTCTCTGCGTCCGAGGCTTCGATTGAGGAATCTACGTCCGAACGCGAGGACCTGCTTTCCCAACTCTCATCTCTGCACAAAGCGTTAAATCAAGCCAAGGGTCTGGACGAAGAAGATGAGTCAAGCCCAACAGCTGGATATAAGGTCAAGGGTCGGGACGGGACTAATTCTGCACAGGGTCGTTCTGAGTCTAGTGCCACGACTCCTGCCCACGACTCCTCGACGGTATCCTCGCCGTCCGCTGCGGGGCATTCGACACCGGCCAGCACGGAGCCGACCGCCGAGTCCACAGCGTCCACCGTGGCCGGCCCCTCCGACTCTGAGGCACAGAACCCCACGCTTCAATCGCAGCCGTCGACGGCTTCTGCCTCTGCAGACGAATTGGAAGAGCTCTCTAGCGCCGCAAGCACTGTGGCTTCCGATCCGAACGTGCAAGAGTTGTCGTCGACAAGCACGGCCAGCTCCTCTGAAGAGAACGCCGAGAACTCCCAGGGCGGGAGCTCCAGCTCTTTCGATCCGAACGGAATCGATGCGGAAACCGTTGCACTTGGCATTGAAGCGGTGGGAACGGTGGCCTCGATGGTGGCCGCATCTCAGCCGGACCACAATAACAGCTTGAGCCAAGAGGAAATCGATGCTCTGGCGGAAGGCTCTTCCAAGCTCTTTGCCCTCCAGGGTGGGCAAGACAGCACTGGGGAAGCGACGGATTCCACGGAGACGTCCGATAGCGATGCAGCGAACGCAACTGATAACGAGGATTCCCTTGAGTCCGATGTCTCCGCTGTCCTGGAGGAACTTGACACCACCGATAGCGTGACGAAGAAGGCATCCGCTTCACTGGGCGATGCCTCCCGCGAAGCAAAGATCGAGACCGTCATCGAGCGCGCAACGTCTCAGGTGGGAGTTCCCTATGCCTGGGGTGGTGGCGATGCCAACGGTCCTACGCAGGGCATTCGCGACGGCGGCGTCGCTGACTCTTATGGCGACTACAACAAGGTCGGCTTCGACTGTTCTGGGCTGGTGCTCTATGCCTTTGCTGGCGTCGGCATTTCCCTGCCGCATTACACCGGCTACCAGTATCAGAAGGGAACCAAGATTTCCCCGAGCGAGATGCAGCGAGGCGACCTTGTCTTCTATGGCCCGAGCGGAAATCAGCACGTGGCAATCTATCTTGGTGACGGCACCATGGTCGAAGCTCCGCAGTCCGGTCAAAACGTCAGCATCTCCCCAGTACGTCAAGCCGGCATGGCACCCTATGCCGTGCGACTGATCTAGTTCAGCCCGTTGCTAAACTGGGCTGCATGACTGACACACTGCGTACTGCCCAGGGCAACACCCGCGGCACCGATTCGGTGCCCTCCTCATTTGACGCCCTCCTCGTTCTTTCCTTCGGTGGCCCGGAAGGAAACGAGGAGGTCGTCCCATTTTTGGAGAACGTTACCCGTGGGCGAGGCATCCCGCGCGAGCGGCTCGAAGTCGTCGGGGAACACTATTTCCGCCTAGGCGGCATTAGTCCGCTTAATGCGCTAAATCGAGAGATTATTTCTAATGTTTCCGCAGAGCTGAAGGAACGCGGACATAATCTACCGGTTTATTTCGGTAACCGTAACTGGTACCCGTTTGGGACAAAAGCCGTCGAGCAGATGGCCGCCGATGGTGTGCGCAACGTCGCCGTATTCGCTACCTCCGCCTGGGGTGGCTACAGTGCTTGCCGCCAGTACAACGAGGACATCGTTGCATTGCGCAAGCACCTCGAGGACGAGCAACTGCCCGACATGAACTTCACCAAACTGCGCCAATTCTTCGATCACCCCAAGTTCATTGAGGAGATGGCCGCAGCCGTCCGCGAGGCTTATGCGGAGGTTCCGGAAGACAAGATGGCTAGCACCCGCATGCTTTTTACTGCGCATTCAGTGCCATCGGCACACGATGCTGTTGGGGGAGCAGAAGGCGATAAACATATCTATTCCCGCCAGGTAGCGGAGGCTGCACGGCTCGTAGCCAAGGCTGCCGGGGTCCAGAATTATGACCTAGTGTGGCAATCCCGTTCAGGAAACCCAGCCACCCCGTGGTTGGAACCGGACATTGTCGACCACACCACGCGAATCCACGAGGAAGATGGTGTCGATAGCGTTGTCGTGTGCCCAATTGGATTTATCTCCGATCACATGGAGGTCATCTGGGATCTCGATACTGAACTGAAGCAAGCCGCTGAGGAAATGGGCGTCAGCGTCTATCGCACCCGAACCGCCGGCCCATCTGCACGTTTTGCCTCGCTCATCGTGGACCTCATCGAGGAGTTAGAGCATGACGCTGAACCTGCCTCACTCGGTGAGGTTACCGTTCAGGGCTGTACGGTCAATGGCGCACCCTGCGCTGAAGGTTGTTGTGATATCTGGTCTCTGCGCAAGCCGCATTAACGCGCGAAATCGGTGAGCGCATAAGCCACGCCGGCCATGCGTGCTTGGCGGATATGGCGCCACAGGCGCAGAAGCTGCGGATCGAGACTGTGATCTTGAATGCGGTCAGTCACCGTCTCGATGATGGCCGCCACGCGGTCAGCGCGGGCGAAGAGCTTCGCTGCTCGCCCCGGCACTGCAGCGGGTAATCCGGGGGTGTCGTAGAAATCCCTTAGTGTGCCTACTGTTAGCCGGGGATTGGGGAGGGCATCGCTGCGATAGCCCAATGCCTCGATGAGGTTTGCTGACTCATTCGTCGCAGTACTCAAGAGCTCATCGGCCTCGCCCGGGCTAAGCCAAGCGGGCGAGGGTAACGGGGCAGTCTCTTCAATCACCGTCCACCGCGTCGCGCCCACGGCATAAGTGGGCACCAACACCAGGTTCCGATCCCGATTATTGGTACGCACCACGATTGCGCCTGCCGGATTTTCTGCCGCCGCTCGCGCCGATTCCGTGCCGGCTGGAAGTGCTGGCGCGTCGCCAGGACCGGAGAGAATTAGCCGAAGCAGCGGTTCGCGCTCTCCACGCTCGATGACGGAGGCCGTTTCACGCCGGAGAAGTGACATAACATCAACAAACGGCTCTCCTTCGACCCCTTGTTGCTCACCACCCAGCTCGCTGAGGGCATCAAGAAAGCCATCAGTGGATTCGTGCCCCCATAGCCATGCACCAAGCCAAACAGAAACGTTTTGTACAGGGGACCAGACTTCGGCGCGCATATCCATGGCTGGACAGTGTAGACGATAGGGTAGACCCCTATGAGCTTGAATTCCCGAGATCCCTATGGCGGCGATATTTTTGCAGGACATGCGCGGAACAAGAAGCCGGAGTACCCCGAGGTACCCGCTGAACCAGGCATGGTCGTCGAGGTTCGAGGTGATGACTTTGTAGGGGCAGTATTGGGCGTCGACAAAACCGTATGGGGCCCAGTCGTGCGCCTCGAGGACCGACATGGAAATGAGCGAGTATTCAAACTCGTGAAAGGGGGGTTCTTGTTGGAGGGGCAGCCAGTGACGTTAACGCGATACGTCGAAAAGCAGGCGCCGCGGAAGTCAAACTCAGGGTCGCGCCGTGTGGAGAATCTTGAGGCGAAAGTTGCCGCACCTTCGCGCATTTGGGTTGAAGGCATTCACGACGCGGCCATCGTTGAAAAGGTCTGGGGTCACGATTTGCGGGTGGAAGGTGTGGTCGTCGAATACCTCGAAGGACTCGATAACCTTGAGGAACGCCTGGCTGAATTTCAGCCCGGTCCGGGGCGCCGTGTGGGCGTCCTCGCGGATCACCTAGTCGAAGGCTCAAAGGAAACGCGGTTGACGCAAACGGTGGGCGAGCACGTGCTTGTCACGGGTCACCCCTTCATCGATATCTGGGCGGCCGTAAAGCCTGAGCGCCTAGGGCTGCGCGCCTGGCCCGAGGTTCCCTATGGGGAAGACTGGAAGACGGGCATCTGCAAGCGCGTGGGGTGGTCTGATCCAAAGGAAGGGTGGAGCCGCGTGTACAACGCCGTGAATTCTTTCCGGGATCTCGATTCCACGCTCATCGGCGCCGTCGAGCGGCTCGTCGACTTTGTCACAACACCGGAATTGAGCAAAGAAGATTTGCTCTAATTCGAATTCGCTCGGTCAATGAGGTTGATGGCGAGCTGGCAACCGGCCGTCTCTGCTGCCCACCCCGCCGCTTGGAGGCGCTGGGACATCGCTTGTTTGGAAATGCCCAGCTCTTCCGCAGCTTCGTTCTGATTCAACCCGCCGCGCACTAGAGATGTCGCCTCACGGCCTTCCATTGTGCGCTTGTGCAGCACAAAGCCGAGTAGGGCGAATGCCGCTGCAATATCCTGCGCCTCCGCAGCGCGCCCGCGCCGATCAATTTTGGCGTAGACGTGTCCGGCCCGCGCCGAGCCCTTTACCGCGGCGGTTGCCACTGCGCTTGTTTCGGCATCACCTGCGCCTTCGCCAGGGATAATTCCAATGCCAATGGCCCAGTCACCGTCCGCGAGAAGCGCCATAACGACATCACAGACCGCCGGAGAAGAATAGGCCACAGCGCAAATATCCTCAACACCAAGGACCTCAAACTCGCCGATTCCCTCCAGGGTGGAAAGCGCGGCGGCGGATCGTTGGACCAAATCGGCGCGGCGTACCGAGCGTCCGCGGTAGCGGGCATGGACAGCTAGCACAGTGAGAGACTCCTTCCAGCAAGAAACAACGCTCAGTCTACTCTTTGCGCTTGACTGGGCCACGCATTCCGGGGCCGAGCGGCAACCGCGTGTCTAGGATGAGACCAGCGATTCCCACTGCCGCAGCGATAAGGAAGCCGGCGATCGTGTAGGGGCTCATCGCTCCGGTGAGCGCATCCCCGAAGAAGACCCCGATGGCGGTGGTGGGAATCGAACCGATGAGTGTAGCGATGGCGAAGTGAGTCACCGAAATCGGCGTGAGCGCTGCAACATAGTTTAGTAAGGAAAACGGAACTCCGGCGACCATTCTCAATGACGCCACCGCTAGCCAACCCCGGCGCTCAAGCCGGGCATTGATTGCATATACCGCTTTGTGCGTGAGATGCGGGCGAATCCACTCACCAAGTAAGCCGCGGACGATAAGGAGAGAAATGGTGGCGGAGATAGTCAGCGCGACAAGGGAAACAGAAAGCCCAAGCCACGGGCCGAAAAGAAGGCCTGCCGCCAAAGTCCACACGGTCCGGGGAATAGGGAACTGGGTGAAGAAGATGTAGGCGCCCGTAAAAGCAACGACAAACCACGGCCCGAGTTGGTCTGACCACGTGCGGAGGGCGGCGAGTGAGGGGACGTCGACAAGCACGGCGAGTAGCATCAATGCCGCACCGGCAGCGACTACTGCCGTCCAACGTTTCCACGTCCAACGCTTGCAGCTTTGCCACGCAGCGCGGCCCAGAGACGCGAAGAAGTCCCCGACGCTGTGCACCCAACCTGTGTTCATAGAGATAGAAGTCTAGTGCCGAAGACGCCAAACCCCGCATTGAGTCCAAAGCATGGGAGAACGGCTAAAGACGAAGGCAGGAGACGGCTTGGCTGGCTGGGGAGCAGCTGAGAGCTGCACCTCAACTTACTGTTAAGCCGCGATTCGATGCATGAGTATTGCCTTGCACGCGGGATACTGAACAGCACTGCGCATCCGCAAGCATCTCTAGGTCCACTTCTATTGTGACCGTCTTAGCTAGTTTCACCTTTATTGTCTCTACGCCCTAGCTGCGGAGCGAATTCTTGATTCACTACCTACTTTTGGCGCCCGCCCTGGCGCCTGCATTTTTCTTTGGAGAGCATTATGGACTTTATCCACAACCTCACGTCTTATATGGACGCAGCCACCTTGCTCGAAGCCTTTGGGCCCTGGGTCATCGGTGGTATAGCCCTTGTCGTCTTCATCGAGTCCGGTGTGCTCTTCCCATTTCTTCCGGGTGATTCACTACTCGTAACTGCCGCGATTCTGCGCCATGAGCTCCAGGTCTCCCTGTGGGTACTCATTGCTGTAGGCATGATCGCCGCGATAGCTGGTGACCAGGTGGGGTACTGGATTGGGCACCGTTTTGGCCGTGGCCTGTTTAAGAAGGACGCACGGCTTCTCAAACTGGAGTATCTCAACACCGCCGAGGACTTCTTCCGCAAGCACGGCCCGCTTGCACTAGTGCTCGGACGATTCGTCCCAATCGTGCGGACCTTCATTCCGGTAGCCGCCGGCACGGCGAGAATGCGGTACAAGAAATTCATTGGATGGAATGTCAGCGGCGCAGTCGCTTGGGTGCTCTCCATGAATCTCGTTGGTGTCTTTCTCGGAAACATTCCGGGCATTGCTGACTCGATTGAGAAGATTATGCTGCTTATCATCGCGTTGTCGGTGGCGCCTATCGTCATCAAGGGCCTGCATAGCTACATCACGTCGAAGAAGAAGGCTACGGTAGTAGAGGAGACGGCACCTACTGCGGAATCGCACGCATAGACCCTAGACGCATGAAGAAGGCCCCGCGCCTCACATCATCATCTCTGACGGTGTGAAGCACGGGGCTTCGGTCTGTGCCCGAGGGGGGACTTGAACCCCCACGTCCGTTAATAGGACACTAGCACCTCAAGCTAGCGCGTCTGCCATTCCGCCACCCGGGCTAGGGTGTTTGTTCAGCCTCTCGGCTGGGCACTCGCATACTGTATCCCGAACCGGCATAACTTCACAAATCGCCACTTCAGAGCGGGTTTTCACTGTGTTCTTAAACGAGGAAAACACAACGATGAAAGTTGCGTATCCACTGCCACCTCCTGAGACAGTCGGGTAGTAAGCGGCAACGCGGCAGATAGCTTTCCGGTAGAAATGGATTTATGACTAGCAACACTTCACATTCCACTGCGAACTACGCTACCGACTCCCGTTTCCCCGGCCCAGACCCCTATACACCGTTGGGGGATGTCCCAGCTTTTACCATGACCTCGTCCGATATCGAGGAGGGAGCGGAGATCGCAGAGCGTTTCCGCGCACCTGAAAATGTCTCGCCCCAGCTGTCCTGGTCGGACGTGCCCGAAGGGACCAAGTCCTTTGCCGTCACGTGCTTTGACCCTGACGCGCCGACGGGGTCCGGCTTCTGGCACTGGGCTGCCTTCAACATCCCGGCCGACGTACGCGAGCTCCCCACAGGTGCAGGGGCCGCTGAGGATCTCGGACTCGAAGGCGTTATCAGCTTGCGCGGTGACTCTGGCCAGCGCGTCTATTACGGCCCCCAGCCGCCTGCTGGTCACGCCCCGCACCGCTACCTCTTCGCCGTTCACGCTGTCGACGTCGAACGCCTCGAGATCGACCCGGAGGCAACACCTACGGTCCTCGGCTTCAACCTTTATTTCCACACCCTCGGGCGCGCGATTACCTGGGGCTGGTACGAGGCCCACTAAGCGGCCCAATTACACTCATCACAATGAGTAAGAACCCGGACATCCCTCCCACATCCGACGGAGTAGAAATCCCCGCCGCCCTGCGCGTGGGCGGCGCTTTCATGTTGTTGGCTGCCGTGTTGGCGCTATTCGGGCTCGTGTCCATTTTCACCGACGGATGGGGCGCGACCTTCGAATGGACGTGGCGCCGCCTCGCCATCGTTGGTGCAGCCCTCCTCGTCGGCGCATTCAGTACCCAACGCCGCGATCAGCGTGGTAGCCGCGAACAAATCATTGCGCTGATTCTCGCGCTAGTGCTTATCATCGCCAGCCGCGCGCTGCCCAGTACGGTCCTTACAACGATGGGCCAATACGTCGTCTTCCTCTACGCAGTGGCGGCAGGGCTGTGCGCGGTTATCATCCGCCGCACACTGCGCTAAACGCTGAAGCGCTCCGTGCGGCTGGCCTGAAAGCTCTTCGCCGGGCTAGTCAATCCATTCAAGACCAGAACCAATGGCCTCCGAGATATTGCTGAGGCGGTGAGCGTGGATCTGCTGGGCAATGCCGCGGTGGATGTCACGGATCCAATCCGGGCCGCCGTAAATCAAGCCGGTGTAGCCCTGCAACAGCGAAGCGCCTGCCGTGATGCGCTCCCATGCTTGCTCCGGGGTGGAGATTCCGCCTGCGGAAATGAGTACCAGGTCGTTGCCTACGCGGGCATGGAGGCGCTTGAGCACCTCTAAGGAACGCGCAGCCACCGGGGGACCCGACACGCCGCCTGCGCCCATGGCGGCAACCTCAGCGGATGGGGTCTTCAAACCCTCGCGAGAAATGGTGGTGTTGGTAGCCACGATTCCCGCCAGCCCCACGTCAACGGCCATATCCGCCACAGCATCAATGTCCTCATCGCTGAGGTCTGGGGCAATCTTGACCAAGACCGGCGAGGACGTCGATTCCACCACGGCTTCCATGATGGGGCGCAGCGATTCCACTGCCTGCAAATCACGCAGCCCCGGGGTATTAGGGGAGGACACGTTGACCACAACGTAGTCGGCCAGCTCCCCGAGAACTGATGCGCACTGACGGTAGTCATCCACTGCGTGCTCAGCCTCGGTGACCTTGTTCTTTCCGATATTGATGCCGATGACATCGTTGTAGCGGCGCTTCCGGAGGTTTCGTGCGGCCGACAGCGCCCCTTCGTTATTGAAGCCCATGCGGTTGAGGATGGCCTTGTCTGCTTTGAGCCGGAACAACCGGGGAGCCGGGTTTCCCGGCTGCGCCTTCGGGGTGATGGTGCCCAGCTCCGCGTACCCAAAGCCGATGGGGGACCAGACGTCGGCTGCCGCCGCGTTCTTGTCAAAGCCTGCTGCTAGACCCAGCGGGCGCGGAAAGTGCACCCCAAACACGTCTTGTTCAAGGACGGGATCGGTAACCGGCAAAGCTTTGCCCAGAGCTCGGTTGAAGGGGCCGGCCGATTGGAACACAGCCAACCCACCGTTGATGATCCCGTGAATTCTTTCCGGGCTGAGCTTAAACATCCCCTTCAAGGCGGCTTGGTAAGCCACGTGGCGGGCGCGGTCAAGAGCGGAGTACTGCATGCATTGTCCTTTGGAAAGTTGAGGCTAAAGGGGGGACTGAAATACTAACGCGGGGATTTCTCGAGCTGTGGATCAGAAATGAATTGGAGCCCGTCGCCAGAAGCGGAGGCGGTGACGAGGGTGCCGTCGCCAAGCACGGCAATATTGCGCGCATCCGCCACCGTATCCATGGTGCCGACGTTCTCCGGGACACCCGCAGCGATGGTGTAGGCGTGGAGGAGGTTGTTGTCTGTAGTTGTCGCCCACGCTAGCTTGCGCCCGGCGTCCCAAGCCACACCCCACGGGGTGCCATCGGTATTGCCGTACTGGTGCAAGCGGATGACGTCGCTGGCGGTGTAAATGGCGATGCGCTTTCCGACGGTATCCGAAGCCACAACCACGGCGCCCTCGCCGCCTGCGATCTGACCTACACCCTGGCCCACGCGAAGGCGTCCTCCTGCACGCTCCTTCTCCCAGTCCAACGATTGAATCGTGGAGTCTTCCCTCAAGACACGGACGATGCCGTCGGCGCCATCCGGATTAGGCACGGAGATGAGCTGATCCGAGCCTGCTTCCACAGTGATGCCGGTAGTGCGTTCGCCGTCTAGGTACACGCCGATGGTGGTGGAGTCCTTCGAGCCAACGAAGACTTCGCCACTGGAGGCTTCCGCAGCCACCGTCACCGGTTGCTCCTCTTCCACAGCCAATTCCTGCGGGGAATCCGGCTTGAGCGGATCAATGAGCATAACTCTATCCCCGCACGCTAGAAGGAAGTGCTTCTCAGAAGCGGTGAGGTCACCACATTTCTCGTCCACGGTAACCTGCGTGGACTTTTTGCCTTCAAAGTCCGCAGCTGAACCTACCGCGAGCGAGTCCTCGGTGCGCACGGCGAGGATGTCGCCGACGGCTGCGAGGTCTGTCGCTGCATCGAATGGCACGACGGTACCCACCGGCTTCTCTGATGCCGGGGAGGACGCGGGCTCGGCCTTGCCATAGACCGCCGAGTCGGGGTCCCCGCCAACCCCGACCGTAGGATTACAGGCGGCAAGCGCGCATGCGCTGGAAAGGAGGGCAAAAGAAAGCAGGACTCGACGCGTTTTCACGATCCCTCATCCTAGCAGCCAGCGTGGTGGAAACAGGAAGCGATGGGACTCCCGAGTAGGCTATCGCGGGTGACTACAACAGCTACAACTGAAGCCATGACATGGCTGCAGGTCATCGTCCTGTCTCTTGTCCAAGGCCTCACCGAATTCCTGCCCGTGAGCTCGTCCGGGCACTTGCGCATCGTCTCCACTCTTTTCTGGGGACAGGATGCCGGTGCTTCCTTCACCGCTGTCATCCAGCTGGGCACCGAGCTGGCGGTGATCGTCTACTTCGCAGGGATGATTTGGCAGATCCTGAAAGGCTGGTGCGTGGGCCTCGTACATAAGGACCAGCGCGGTCAGGATTATCGAATGGGTTGGATGGTCATCGTTGGCTCAATCCCGATTGGCATCCTAGGAGTGCTGGGGAAAGACCTGATTAGGGATAATCTGCGCAACCTATGGATTACTGCTTCCATGCTCGTCCTGTTTTCCTTTGTGTTCATCCTGGCAGAGCGCGTGGGTAAGAAAACCCGCGGCTTCGACGAGCTCACGATGCGCGATGCCATCGTTATGGGACTATGCCAATGCCTAGCACTCATCCCTGGCGTCTCACGCTCCGGCGGCACCATCTCCGGTGGCCTCTTCCTCGGCCTCGACCGTGAGGTGGCCACGCGCTTTAGCTTTCTTTTGGCTATTCCGGCGGTGATGGCCTCGGGGCTGTTTTCGCTTGGCGACGCCTTCGGTCCCACCGTGGGACAATCCGCCACCGGCGCCCAATTACTCGTTGGCACGCTCATCGCCTTCGTTGTGGGCTATGCATCTATCGCCTGGCTGCTGAAGTTCGTGGGCAGCCACTCCTTCGAGTGGTTCGCCGCTTACCGCATCCCCGTCGGCCTGATCGTCATGCTCTTGCTGGGCCTTGGCGTGCTGGCCGCGTAGGAGGTGAGGAGGCCCAGCCCCGCAGCACCCTGCGATACATAGCCATGTGCCCGGCCATGCGCCCGCGTCGGTGGCAGCACACGTTAGGATTGTGGGCATGCAATCTTGGCCCGTCCCGCACATCGATTCCGTCCCTGGCGCCCCGTCGCCGCTTCACCTCTATGACTCCGCTGATGAAGCGGTAAAGAAGCTCGACATCAGTGGGGAGACTGCCACCATGTACGTTTGTGGCATCACCCCATATGATTCGACCCACCTGGGCCACGCCGCGACCTATCTGACCTTTGATCTGATTTACCGCCAGCTGCTGGATAACGGCTACAAGGTGAATTACGCCCAAAACATCACCGATGTGGATGATCCGCTCTTCGAGCGCGCGGAGCGCGATGGTGTGGATTGGCGCGAGTTGGGTACCTCCCAAATCAACCTTTTCCGCTCAGACATGGAGCTGCTCTCCGTGTTCCCCCCGGATCACTTTGTGGGGGCGATGGAGGCCATCGACGAGATTACGGAGATGGTGCAGGCGCTTCTCGACGCCAATGCGGCCTACGTCGTCGACGATCCGGAGTACTCGGATATTTATGCCTCCATTGAGGCCACGAAGAACTTCGGCTACGAGTCGAATTACACCCGCGAGCAAATGGAGACTTTCTTTGCCGAGCGCGGTGGCGACCCTGATCGCCCCGGCAAGCGCGATCCTCTTGACGCTCTGATTTGGCGCGCGCACCGTGAAGGCGAACCGGCCTGGGATTCGCCTTTTGGGCCAGGCCGCCCTGGATGGCATATTGAGTGCTCCGCCATCGCAACCAACCGGCTTGGCTCCAGCTTCGATATTCAAGGCGGCGGTTCGGACCTGAAGTTCCCGCACCACGAATTCTCCGCAGCGCACGCAGAAGCAGCGCTCGGCGTGGAGCGCATGGCGCAGTCCTATGTACACACCGGCATGATCGGCTTGGACGGAACCAAGATGTCCAAGTCTTTGGGCAACCTCGTGTTCGTCCACAAGCTCGTGGAGGCGGGCGTCGATCCCTCGGCGATTCGCTTGGGTGTCTTCGCCGGCCACTACCGTGCCGACCGCGACTGGTCAGATGACGTTTTGCGCACTGCGCAGGAGCGACTCCAGCGATGGCGCGAAGCTTTAAGCCATCCGGGCACGGTGGAGGAGGTCAAGGAAGTCATTCAGCACCTGCGGTTGGCGTTGGCTGATGATCTCGATACTCCGCGCGCCATTGCGGTTCTCGATGAATGGGCGAAGAAGGCTCCAGAATCCGGGGAAGCAACAGAAGAGGCATCCGATTTGCTGCGCACCGCAGTTAATTCCTTGCTGGGCGTGCGCCTCTAGGTAACTTCAGGCATGATTTAGCTCATGACGATTCGTGCAGAATTCCAGCCCACCGTTGATGAGTTCATGTCCAACCTACAGTCCTTCGCTACCGGGGATTACCTCAAGGAAGAAGAAAAGGAATTCTGGGAGGCCCCGTTTGATGCCGCGGTACTCCCACGCCTTCGCACTATCTTGGAGTCCTTCCTCGACGATATGGATAAGCTGCCGGATGACCCTGAAGGGTCACTCCTGAGCGCCGCGGTACGCCCCACCGTGGACAAGCTCGCGGCCTTCAACCAAGAAAACGCAGATGCAGTGCTGGAACCGGAGGAGAAGGAAGAGCTCACGGAGCTTATTCACTCCGCCTCTGCGGCAACCGGTGCGGACGATGAGGCGCTCGCGCAGCTTCCGGAGCTGGACTTCTAATTGACTGACCACGCAACTTCCGCTTTCACTACCCGTCCAGCAGCAATCTTTTGGGATATGGACGGCACACTGACCAACTCCGAGCCCCTGTGGGAAGAGGCCACTTTTTATCTCTCTGAAACACTAGGGCGCCGCTTAACACCCACGGAGCGCTTAGCCACGGTTGGCGCTACCTTCGAGGACACCCTCAGCATCTGTGCGCACAAAGCAGGCGTTACGCTTCGACCAGGTGATAACGAACGCTACCGTGCGCTCATGTTTGACTACGTCAGGTCCCTTTTTGCCCAACACCTGGAGATTTTCCCGGGGATTCCCGAGCTGCTCGACGAACTCAAGGGCCTGGGAATGCCGATGATCGTGACCACAAACACGGAACGATATGTGGCTGATTCCGCGATTGCGGCCTTAGGCCGCGAGTACTTCGTCGACACGATTTGCGGTGACGAAGTACCCCAAGGCAAACCTGCCCCCGATATGTATATCGAGGCGGCGCGTCGAGTGGGTGCCGATCCACGGGACTGCCTTGTATTCGAAGACTCTGCGGCAGGTATGCGCGCGGCTGTCGACGCCGGATGCACCGTCATCGGACTGCCGGAGGGAGACCACGTCGCGGTGCCCGAGCGAGCCACCGAAATTACTGACCTCCGGGGCTCTGCTCACCGTCATCTGGAGGGGGCGACGGCGGCCGATGTTCACGAGTGGTTTAGCCGGTTGCGCGCCGACTAGACGTACCGATTTCAGTTGCGCATCATGTCAGCCGGCTTTGCGTAACTGAGAATTTCGGCCGACTAGCAGAATTTTATGCAGCGGTGTGGAAGAATAAACCACCGTGAAGAATTTTGAGAGCCTATTTGAGGAACTGTCCCAGAAGATCGCCGAACGCCCTGAGGGCTCCGGCACCGTGGAGTCTTTTGACAAAGGGATCCACCATCTGGGCAAGAAGATCATCGAAGAGGCTGGCGAAGTGTGGATCGCCGCGGAATACCAGTCTGATGAAGAGCTCGCTGAGGAGATGTCACAGCTGCTGTATTGGCTCCAGGTTATGGCCCATAAGCGTGGCCTGAAGCTCGAAGACATTTACACCTACCTTTAATCGGCTATAAAGCCGTCCCAGCATTCACCGTATTCAGCGTAGAAAGCACCACACACTGATGATTAGAATCGCCGTCCCCAACAAGGGATCACTGTCCGAGGCAGCCCTTGAGATCCTCAAGGAAGCCGGCTACAAGGGCCGCGGACACAGTAAATCGCTCAACGTCGTGGACGAGGAGAACGGAGTCGAGTTCTTCTTTCTGCGCCCAAAGGATATCGCCATCTACGTGGCACAAGGCGTCTTGGATTTGGGAATTACTGGTCGAGACTTAGCGCTCGATTCCCGCGCGAAATTCAATGAAGTTCTAGCACTCAATTTTGGCGGCTCGACCTTCCGTTACGCCGCACCAGCAGGGGAGCAATGGGACGTCGCCAAGCTGCAAGGCAAGCGCATTGCCACGTCCTATCCCAACGTGGTGCGCGATCACCTCGCTGCCAATGGAATCGATGCAGAGGTTATCCGCCTTGACGGTGCAGTAGAGATTTCGATTCACCTTGGAGTCGCGGACGTCATTGCCGACGTTGTCTCCACAGGAGCCACCCTCCGCCAGCAGGGGCTTGAACCCTTCGGCGACCCCATCGTCTCCTCGGAGGCCGTGGTGATAAAGCGTGAGGGAGAAGACGTCACCGCTGATGAAAACGTTGTGCTTAGCCGCATTCGAGGAATCCTCAATGCGCGCCACTACGTCATGCTCGACTACAACGTGGCAGAAGAAAAGCTGCCAGACGTCGAGGCAGTGACCCCTGGGCTTACAGGACCGACCATCTCTCCCTTGGCCCGTGAAGGGTGGGTTGCCGTGCGCGTCATGGTTCCCCGCAAACTGGCCAACCAAGTTATGGACAGCCTCGAAGAGCTCGGGGCAGAGGCAATTCTTGCCTCGGATCTTCGGATTGCCCGCTTTTAGGGGGAGATTCCAAACATTTTATTCGGGCTCCTAGCTACGATGGGGACTGACCATCATCGTTCTTCGATTTTTATGCAAGGAGTCAGCCCCGATGGCAAAGACAACTAAGAAGGATGCACAAGCAGAGGCCAAAGAGACCAAGGATGTAAAGTCCCAGGTCGAAGAAAAGGCCACCAACAAGTCTTCGAAGTCCGCCTCTAGCAAGAAGACGCGTACTGAGACTGACCTTCTCGGCTCCCTGGAAGTTCCGAACGATGCGTACTACGGCGTTCACACGCTCCGCGCTATCGAAAACTTCCAGATTTCCTACGTGACCATCAACACCATCCCGGACTTCATCCGCGGCATGGTCCAGGTCAAGAAGGCCACCGCTATGGCCAACCGCCGCCTGCACGTTCTTCCGAAGAAGAAGGCAGAAGCAATTATCTGGGCTTGTGACCAGATTCTGGAAGAAGGCCGCTGCATGGACCAGTTCCCGCTGGATGTCTTCCAGGGTGGCGCTGGCACCTCGCTCAACATGAACACCAACGAGGTTGTGGCCAACCTGGCGCTCGAGCACCTCGGTGAGGAAAAGGGTGCCTACGACATCATCAATCCGAACGATGATGTCAACATGTCCCAGTCCACCAACGACGCGTACCCGACCGGCTTCCGTCTCGGCATCTACTACGCGATGGAGGACCTCATTGAGCGTATCGACGCGCTGCAGGCTGCATTCCACGCCAAGGGCAATGAGTTCGTTGACATCCTGAAGATGGGCCGCACCCAGCTGCAGGACGCAGTGCCGATGACCCTGGGTGATGAATTCAAGGCCTTCGCTCACAACTTGGCCGAAGAGCAGGCCATCCTGCGTGACGCCCAGAAGCGCCTGCTGGAGATCAACCTCGGCGCAACCGCCATCGGTACCGGCGTGAACACCCCGGCCGGCTACCGCCACCAGGTCACCGCAGCACTGTCTGAGGTGACGGGCCTTGAGATCAAGACCGCCCGCGACCTCATTGAAGCAACCTCCGACTGTGGCGCCTACGTGCTTCTGCACTCCACCATTAAGCGCGCAGCGATGAAGCTGGCCAAGATCTGTAACGACCTGCGCCTGCTGGCCTCTGGCCCGCGCGCCGGCCTGGCAGAGATCAACCTGCCACCGCGTCAGGCCGGTTCCTCCATCATGCCGGGTAAGGTCAACCCGGTTATCCCGGAGGTTGTCAACCAGGTCTGCTTCAAGATCTTCGGTAATGACCACGTAGTCACCATGGCTGCCGAGGCTGGTCAGCTGCAGCTCAACGTCATGGAACCGGTTATCGGTGAGGCACTGTTCCAGTCCATCCGCATCATGGGCAACGCCGTCGACACCCTGCGTGAGAAGTGCGTCGTGGACATCACGGCTAACGCTGATGTTTGCCGCGCGTACGTTGAGAACTCCATCGGTATCGTCACCTACCTGAACCCGTTCATTGGTCACCACAACGGTGACATGATTGCTAAGGAGTCCCTCAAGACCGGCAAGGGCGTCAAGGAGCTCGTTCTGGAGAAGGGCCTGCTCGATGAGGAGACCCTTAACAAGGTTCTGTCCGTTGAGAACCTCATGCACCCGGAGTTCCGCGGTCAGCTCTACATCGATGAATAAACCGTCGACAGCACCAGTGTTGTAAATACGCTCTGCTGTTTCGTCCACGCCCGTACTGCCTCGCTGAAGGTGGTACGGGCGTTTGACTGTTTTCAATCCAACTGATGCTACCGACACCGTGGACACCCCGATGGGGGAGCGGTGGTTGGCATCGGTGTGTAAACGGACACAATCGGGCCTGGATTCTCGCCAAAGCCACATAAATAGGGCAGAATTAGAACTGTCAGTTGTCGCGCCCAGGTCGTGTACTGACCACAGCGCGAATTACCACCCATACTGCAGTTCACCTGCACATATTGGAGTTACATAATGGTTGTTGTGCACATCATTATCGTCCTTGCGGCGATTTATCTCGGTGCCCGAATTGGTTCGATCGGTATTGGTATGGCCGGCGGCTTGGGCGTTCTACTACTCGGCCTCACCGGTGTCCCCGTAACGCGTGAAGACATCCCCTTTGATGTCATTGGCATCATTATGACCGTGATCGCCGCCATTGCTGCCATGCAGCGCGCTGGCGGTATGGACTATCTGGTCTACCTTGCCGAAAAGTTTCTTCGCAAGAACCCAAAGAGGATCACGTTCTACGCACCTATCGTTACGTGGTTGATGACCGTCCTAGCGGGCACCGGCCACACGGCGTTCTCCACGCTCCCGGTTATCGTTGAGGTAGCGAAGGAAGGCAAGGTCCGTCCTTCCCGTCCGCTTTCGATTTCCGTCGTAGCCTCGCAGATGGCAATCTGTGCCTCACCTATTTCCGCAGCCGTTGTTCTGTTGGCTTCGCTGCTGGAGCCGATGGGCGTGGGCTATTTGCAGATCCTCGCGGTCCTTATTCCGGCTACGTTTCTCTCCATTTTCCCTGCCGCTTGGGTAGCAAACCGCTCGGGCGCAGAACTCGACGATGACCCCGTTTACCAAGAGCGCAAGGCCCAGGGCTTGGTGAAGCTGCCGCAGGGTTCCCAGAACTACGCTCCGGCACAAGGTGCAAAGACCTCGGTCATCATCTTCCTCGTCGCCATCGTCATCGTGATGCTGTGGGCCACCCTTACCTCATCCCAGGTGGGTCTTATCGAGGAACCGACGCTGCCGCGTAACGAGGCCATCATGACAGTGATGCTCACCGCCGCAACACTCATCGTCATGGTCACCAAGGTCCCCGCCGGCGACGTTCTCAACACGCCTGTCTTCAAGTCGGGTATGTCCGCCTGTATCTGCGTGCTCGGTGTCGCATGGTTGGGTACCACGCTGATCAACCACTACATGGAGGACATCCAGGCCATCTCCGGGTCCATCATTGAGTCCGCCCCGTGGCTGCTGGCCATCGTGCTCTTCTTCGCTGCGGCGCTCCTGTACTCGCAGGCCGCAACCACCAAGGCCCTCATGCCGGCAGCCCTGGCCCTCGGCGTCAACCCGCTTACCGCAGTGGCTGCCTTCCCAGCAGTGTCCGCGCTGTTCATCCTGCCGACGTACCCGACCTTGTTGGCGGCCGTCGAAATGGATGACACTGGCTCAACTCGCATTGGCAAGGCTGTCTTCAACCACCCGTTCATCATTCCAGGCACTGTGAGCATCGTCTTGTCGGTCCTCCTGTGCTACGCCTTTGGCGCAGTCCTTATCTAGCATCACCTAGCATCATTTAGAAAAATTTTGATGTTGCTTAGCGCGCTTCTTTAGCGCGCTAAGCTGGTGAGCATGACTACGCAACCTTCTGATGTTGATATTGCTCAAGCTCACCAGCTCGAACCGATTTCGGATATTGCTGCACGTGCAGGCATTCCGGAGACGGCCCTTATTCCTTATGGGCAAAGCAAAGCCAAAGTGGATATCACTCAAGTTGGGGATACTCCCGCAGATGGCAAATTGGTCCTCGTCACCGGCGTCTCACCGACGCCAGCTGGCGAGGGTAAATCTACTGTTCTTATCGGCTTGACCGACGCCCTCACGCAGCTGGGCAAGAAGGCTATCGTCGCCCTTCGCGAGCCTTCCCAGGGCCCTGTCATGGGCATCAAGGGCGGCGCCGCGGGTGGCGGCTACTCTCAGGTTGTCCCAATGGAGGACATCAATCTCCACTTCACCGGTGACTTCCACGCTATCGCCGCGGCCACCAACACCTTGGCCGCCATCATCGATAACCACATCCACCAGGGCAATGCGCTCAACATCGATCCGCGCCGCATTACCTGGCAGCGCTGCGTTGACGTCAATGACCGTGCCCTGCGCCACGTCGTTACCGGGCTCGGTGGCCCCGCCCATGGCGTGCCGGGGGAGACTGGCTTCACCATTACGGCGGCGTCGGAAATCATGGCCATCCTCGGCCTCGCAACCGACTTGGCAGACCTAAAGAAGCGTCTCGGTGACATCACTGTGGGCTACACCTACGACCAAAAGCCAGTAACCGCCCGCGAATTGGGCGCAGAAGGCGCACTAACAGCGCTCATGCGTGATGCCCTGAACCCTAACCTGGTCCAGACCCTGGGCGGCACCCCTGCCTTCGTCCATGGCGGCCCCTTCGCCAATATCGCTCACGGCTGCAACACGCTGCTGGCAACCCAGACTGCGATGCGCTTCGGTGACATTGTCCTCACGGAGGCAGGCTTCGGCGCGGATCTCGGCGGCGAGAAATTCATGGACGTCAAGTCCCGCTTCGGTGATCTTGACGTCGCCGGTGCCGTCGTTGTTGCGACTATCCGCTCCCAGAAGTACAACGGCGGACAGCCGCGCGAGGAACTCACTACCGAAAACCTGGAGGCGCTAAAGAAGGGCGTGGTGAACCTCGAGCGCCACGTTGAGAACGTGCGCAAATTTGGCCTCAAGCCAGTGGTCGCTCTCAACCTCTTCTGGAGCGATACCGAGGCCGAGCGCGAGTTCATGCGCCAGTGGGCCGCCGATTTCGACGTCGCGCTCGAAGAAGCAGAAGTGTGGGCCAAGGGCGGAGCGGGAGCAACAGCGCTGGCTGAGCGCCTTCTGGAGAGTCTTTCCGAGGGTAACTCCCACCAGCTCTATGATCCCGCTGAGGGCATCGAGGCCTCCATCGACACCATTGCTAGGGAAATCTACCGCGCCGAGCGGGTGGAGTACTCGTCTAAGGCGCTGAAGGATTTGAAGTACATCAAGGACAACGGTTGGGAGGAGTTCCCAGTCGTGATCTCGAAGACTCAATATTCCTTCTCGGATGATCCGAGCCAGCTCGGCGCCCCGGAAGGCCACGTCCTTCATGTCCGCGAGCTGCAGCCCCGCACAGGCGCTGGCTTCATCGTGGCGCTGACCGGCGACGTCATGACCATGCCGGGTCTACCGAAGAAGCCCGCGGCCAACAACATCGATGTTGCTGCGGATGGTTCCATCTCTGGCCTGTTCTAAGCCGCGGCGCGCTCTTCGGGGCGCCGTCTACGAGGCCCGGTCCGGCCACCCGGGGTACTCGGGTGGCGTGCCGCCGAAGGCGGGGCATAGGTGTTGGAAAGAACACCAGCCACAGAGCTTCGAGGTCTTGGGCCTGAAGTCACCGGACTTGCCATCGCCTTCGATCTTGGCCCAGAGCTCACCCAGGTCGCGCTCGAAGTACTCGAGCTCCTCCGGCCCCGGCGTGAGGAACATCGAATCCAGGACCTTGAGGTACATCAGCCGCAACTGCGTGGGGATGGTGCCGAGCAGCCGCCAGTACACCAGCGCGTAGAAGTTCATCTGGAACTGCGCGTCCTGGGAATAGCGGGGGAGCGGCTTCTTTCCCGTCTTATAGTCCACCACGCGTACCTCGCCGGTGGGGGCAACGTCGACGCGGTCGATGAACCCACGGACAGGAACACCGTTCGGCAAGACGGTATCGACGTACATCTCGCACTTGTGGGCGTCGAAGCCTTGGGGGTTTTCCATCTGGAAGTAGCCCTTGACCAGTTCGCGCGCCTCGACGAAGAAGTCCAGTTCTTCGGGCTCCGGCACCAATTCACGCAGCTCGGGGTCTTTGCCCAGCATCACCGCCCATTCGGGCTTAATCATCTTCACCGCGGCTGGGTACTCACGTTGCTCGCGGGGCAGCTGGTGCATCTTTTCTAGGACTGCGTGGACCAGCGTTCCCTTCACCTGGGCCTTCGTCTTGGGCTCGGGCAACTTGTCAATAGCCCGGAAGCGATAGAGCAGCGGGCATTGTTTGTAGTCGGAGGCACGGGAAGGAGAGAGGGCTAGTCGTTTCGGCATAGTGTTTCTCAGCCTAGCGCATAGCCCACCGCGAACCTTCCCGCATCTCCCGACCGTCCGTGGCAAGCTAGATGGCATGAGCACTACGCAAGAGTTTCTTGATTTCATCGCCGCGAGCCCCTCGTCCTATCACGCGGCTGAAGAGGTGGCGCGCACGCTCGTCGCCGCCGGCTTTAGCCGCCAAGATGAGTCTGCCGAATGGTCAGCTGCACCAGGCGGCCACGTCATGGTCCGGGGTGGTGCGGTCATGGCATGGTATGTCCCCGAAGGCGCCGGCCCGGATTCCGGCTTCCGCATTATCGGCTCCCACACCGATTCGCCCGGCCTGGCGCTCAAGCCCACCCCGGACTTCGATTCCGCAGGGTGGCAGCAGGTAGCCGTCGAGGTCTATGGCGGGGTGCTTCTCCACAGCTGGTTCGACCGCGAGCTCACCGTCGGCGGCCAGGTCATCACGAAGGATGGCAGCCGCCACTTGATCAATACCGGCCCCTTGCTGCGCTTGCCTTCCTTGGCGATCCACCTCTACCGCAAAGATGAGTTCAAGCCGGATCGCCAGCGCCACATGCAGCCGGTGCTCTCCGTGGGTACTCCGGAGACGTCGGTGATGGGGGTCGTCGGCAAGCAGCTTGGCGTAGACCCAGAGGATATCGCTTCCTTCAACCTGATTACCGCGGATGCCCAGCGCGGTGAGGTCTTTGGCGCCGGCGAAAAGCTCATCGCTGCCGGGCGCATGGACAACCTTTCTTCCGTTCATGCTTCGCTGCGTGCCCTGCTCGCTGCTGCAAAGAACGCCGACTCCATCGAGCACAAGGACGTCCTCGTCATGGCGGCCTTTGATCACGAAGAGGTGGGCTCCTCTTCGCGCTACGGCGCAGGTGGCCCGATCCTGGGGGATATCCTGACCCGCACCGCCCGTGCCCTCGGCGCGAACGAGGAGCAGCGTTTCCAGATGTTTGCGCGCTCCAGCTGTGTCTCGGCCGACGCCGCGCACTCCGTGCACCCCAACTACGCCGAAAAGCACGATCCCACGCATCACCCGATCATCGGCCAAGGCCCGGTGACCAAGATTAACGGCAACCAGCGCTATGCTTCCGACGCTAATACCGTGGCCCTGTGGGAATCTGCCTGCCGCCGTGCGGGTGTTCCGGTCCAGCGCTTCGTGGGAAATAACGATGTCCCGTGTGGCTCCACCATCGGGCCGATTTCTGCCACCCGTCTGGGCATCCCCACCGTTGATGTGGGAGTGCCGATGCTCTCGATGCACTCGATCCGTGAGCTGGTAGGCGAGCGCGACCAACTATGGCTTGGTGACGCCCTTGAGGCATACTTGGTTGGTTAATCCTTCTTGCCCCTAACTTTGTGAAAGGTTTTTCACGCTATGGCTTATTCTGGCCCCTTCCGCTACGGCGACCGCGTGCAGCTCACGGATGCCAAGCGGCGTCATTACACCATCGTCCTCGAGGAGGGAGGCCAGTTCCATTCGCACAAGGGCATCATCAACCACGATGACATCGTCGGCATGGATGAGGGCTCCGTCATCGATTCGACGCTGGGCAGCTCCTTCCTCTTGTTCCGCCACCTCATGGTGGATCACGTCTTGTCGATGCCGCGCGGTGCTGCGGTGATTTACCCCAAGGACTCCGCGCAGATCCTGGTCGAGGGCGATATCTTCATGGGTGCGCGCGTGCTGGAAGCCGGCGCCGGTTCCGGAGCACTCTCAATGACCCTCTTGCGCGCCGTGGGGCCAGAAGGCCACGTTTTCTCCTATGAGGTGCGCGATGATCACTTGGAATACGCCGTGAACAACGTCGCCGAATACTTCGGTGAGCAGCCCGAGTGGTGGAGCCCGCGGCTTGGCGATTTGGCCGATGTGACCGTCGAGGAGCTCGGCGGCCCCGTGGATCGCGTCATCTTGGACATGCTCGAACCCTGGGAGCACCTCGAGAAGGTGCGCGATATCCTCATCCCGGGCGGCGTCTTCATGACTTATGTGGCCACCGTGCCGCAGCTGATGAAGGTGATGGAGGGAATCCGCGAGCTGAAGTGCTTTACGGAGCCGCGCGCCTGGGAGTCCCTCGTGCGTGAATGGAAGGTGGAGGGCTTGGCCACCCGCCCGGAGCACCGCATGAACGCGCACACCGCGTTCCTGATCTGGACGCGTCGGCTTGCCGACGGCGTCACCCCGCCCCGCCCGCAGCGCCGCGCCCGAAAATAAGCCCCGAGGCTTAACGTGGCGCACCGCGCGCTAGGGTGGATTCTATGAACGATGCCACTCATTCCCAGGAACTTGGCCAGCACCGCCGCCAGATAGAGCAACTGGCTGAGCGCAATGCCAAGCTTGCTGCCCTGTTGAAGGATGCGCGCACGAAGCTTCAGCAGATGCTCGCGGAGGTGGACGCTCTTGCAGAGCCTGCCTCCACGTACGGCGTCTTTCTTGGCTATTCCGGGCGCGCACACGATTCGCGCCGCGATGCTGAGGTATACACCAATGGCCGCGCCATGCGGGTGAAGATTTCTCCGAACCTGGAGCCAGGCTCGTTAGAAGTCGGGCAGCAGGTCCGCTTGGGCGAAGGATTCGTGGTGGTGGAGGGCTGTGCCCCGGTGAATACCGGCGCGCTGGCGACGCTCCAGGAGCGCCTAGGCACCGACCGCGCGGTGGTTATCAATTCCGCGGGCGAAGAGCAGGTGGTGCTGCTCGGCACGATGCTGCGCGATACCGTCCGTGCCGGCGATACCCTCCTGGTCGAGCCGAAATCAGGCGTGGCCACCGAGCGCGTGCACAAGACTGAAGTAGCGCAGCTCACGCTGGAGGAAGTCCCGGACGTATCCTACGAGGACATCGGTGGTTTGGACGAGCAGATTTCGCTCATCCGCGATTCGGTCGAGTTGCCTTTCCTCCACCCAGAGCTCTACCGCCAATACGATCTCCAGCCGCCGAAGGGCGTGCTGCTCTATGGCCCACCTGGCTGTGGCAAGACGCTCATCGCCAAGGCGGTCGCGCATTCTCTGTCGGCGTCCCTGGGCGCTACTGCCCCCAGCTACTTCCTCAACGTGAAGGGCCCAGAACTGCTCAACAAGTTCGTGGGTGAGACTGAGCGCCGTATCCGCCTCATCTTTGAACGCGCCCGCGAGCTTGCCTCCGAGCCCACTGCTGATGGTAGCCAGCGGCCGGTCATCATCTTCTTCGATGAGATGGAATCCATCTTCCGCACGCGCGGCTCCGGTGTGTCCTCCGATATGGAAACCACCGTCGTCCCGCAGCTGCTGACGGAATTGGATGGCGTCGAGAAGCTCAGCAATGTCATCGTCATCGGTGCCACCAACCGCGAGGAGCTCATCGACCCCGCCATCATGCGCCCGGGGCGCCTCGACATCAAGATCCGCGTCAACCGGCCCACCAAGCAGGGCGCGCGGGAAATCTTTGCGCGCCACTTCCCGGAATCAGTCCCGCACGAGGGCGAGCTTTCCCAGCTCATCGATACCGCAGTGGAGGATCTCTACGCGGAGCGCCCCTTCGTCACGCTGCACTTCTCCAACGCGGATCCTCGCGTGCTGCACTACCGGGACTTCGTCTCCGGCGCGATGATCGCCAACATCGTCTCCCGCGCAAAGAAGTTGGCTATCAAGGAGGCTTTGGACGAAACCAACGCTGCGGAGGGTAAACAACCCGCAGGCATCACCGCCGCGCACCTGCACCAGGCCATTGCTGCCGAGCAGGCTGAATCGGAATACGTACCGACATCCGCCAACCCGGAGGAGTGGGCCAAGATCGTCGCCGGGACCTCCGCCGGCGCGCATGTCACCGGGGTCGAATTGATGGGAGTAAAACCTTGAGCCGTGTCCTAGGAACCGAAACCGAGTACGGAATCTCCACGCCGTCGAACCCGGCGTTGTCACCAATCGTGACGTCCACGCACGCGGTAGTGGCCTATGCCGCCCTGCATACCGGTGCGCGCTCCCGCTGGGACTTTCGGGAGGAGCACCCGCTGCGCGATAGCCGCGGCTTCGATCTCAAGCGCTACCACACCGTGCCCGTGGTGGACCCAAACGCGCTGGGCGTGGCCAACGTGGTCACGGCCAACGGAGCCCGCTTCTACGTCGATCACGCCCACCCTGAGTATTCCTCTCCGGAGTGCACCAATGCCTGGGATGCGATGCTTTATGACGCCGCCGGCGACCTCATCCTGCGCCGCGCTGCAGATGCCGTAGCATCTCTGACTGCCCAGGGCACGTCAGTACTGGCCACGCACGATCCCTGCCCGCCGCTGAAGTTTTACAAGAACAACGTGGACGGCAAGGGAGCTTCCTATGGCAGCCACGAAAACTACCAGTACTCCCGGGAGACTGATTTCGACGACATCGCCCAAGGTCTGATCCCGTTCTTCGTCACCCGTCAAGTGGTCACCGGTGCTGGCCGCATGGGCCTGGGCGCTGATGGTGAGGAACCAGGCTTCCAGATCTCGCAGCGCGCGGACTATATCGAGCAGGAGATTTCCCTGGAGACCACGCTCAACCGCGGCATCATTAACACCCGTGATGAACCGCATGCGGTGGCAGAGGACTTTGGCCGCCTGCACGTCATCATCGGTGATGCCACGATGGCCCATACCTCGACGCTGCTCAAGCTGGGTATGACGTCACTGGTGTTGGACGCCATTGAGGAGGGCGTTGACTTTAGTGACCTGCGCCTGAAGGACCCCGTGGCAGAGGTCCAGCGAGTTAGCCGCGACCTCACCCTGACTCATCAGCTGGAGCTTCACGACGGCCGCCGCCTCACCGCCCTCGAGATCCTCGCCGTCTACCGGGAGCGGGTCACTGCGACCTCAGAGTCAGATGAGAAGGTTCTTGCCGCCTGGGACGAGGTCGTGTCGCTCTTGGCGGACAACCCGTTGAAGGCGGCCCATCTGCTGGATTGGGTAGCCAAGTACCGCTTGATTAAGGGATACCTCGACCGTGGCGTGGCTGCAGATGACCCGAAGCTGGCGCTCATCGATCTGCAGTACACCGATATTGACCCGGCCAAGTCCCTCTACCACGCGCTCGTGCGCAAGGGCCAGATGCGCACCTTGGTCAGTGAGGAGGAGATTGCTGCGGCCGGCGACACCCCGCCCACGGATACCCGCGCTTATCTGCGCGGACACGCCACCCGCATGTTCGGCGAAGACGTCCTGGCCGCATCGTGGCAGTCACTAACCTTCCGAATTGGTGAAGCCGAGGGCGCCAACTCGGGAGCCGCCTGCGTGGCGCTCGATGACACCACGCGGCTCGGACAGGACGAAGTGGGAACCTTGCTGGAATCTGCAGACAGCGCCCCCGATTTCGTCGACGGTTTGCGCCAGCTCGGGGTGCGAATCGAGTACCCTACACTGTATTAGCGCAGCAAACCTCCACTCGCGAAAGGAGCTCTGACAATGAGCGGACAGCAGTCTCAGATCAATGCCGGCGGCGGCAACGGTGAGGGAGGAGACTCACAAGAGTTCGACGCTGGACAAGTCAGCATCAACAGCGCCGGAACCGATGATCTCCTCGATGAGATCGATGGGCTCCTGGAATCCAATGCCGAGGAGTTCGTGCGCTCCTACGTCCAAAAGGGCGGCGAATAAAGGTGGAACAGCGCTCCGGTAGCGCCCCTGTCTACGCACGGCGGATCATGGGCATCGAAACCGAGTACGGAATCACGGCGAGTGCTTCCCATGGCCAGCGAGTCATGTCCCCGGATGAGATAGCTCGCGTGCTTTTCCGGCCCATCGTGTCGAAGTACTCCTCCTCGAACATCTTTAGCCCCAACGCCTCGCGCCTCTACCTCGATGTCGGCTCCCACCCGGAGGTCGCCACCGCTGAATGCGATAGCCTGAGCCAGCTCATCGCGTACGAGCGCGCTGGCGATGCCATGGTCAACCGCATGGCCGTACAGGCGGAGGAAGCCTTGGCTGCGGAGGGGGAGAAGCGCGCCGTCTACTTGTTCAAGAATAACGTCGATTCTGCGGGCAATTCCTACGGCTGCCACGAGAACTACCTCATTGGCCGCCACGTGGTGCTCAAAGACCTCGGCAAGGCCCTCCTGCCGTTCATGATCACCCGCCAGCTCATTTGCGGCGCCGGGATGATTAAACCTGCCAAGGGCGACGAGCCTGCGCGTTTCGTGCTTTCACAGCGCGCCGACCAAGTGTGGGAGGGCGTGTCCTCTGCGACGACTCGCTCACGCCCCATCATCAACACCCGCGATGAACCGCATGGTGATTCGAAGCGTTTCCGCCGCATGCACGTTATCGTCGGCGACTCCAACATGGCGGAGCCCACGATGGCGCTCAAAGTAGGCTCCACGCTGCTCATGCTGGAGATGCTAGAGGCTGGCTTTGAGGTACCGGAGCTTTCGGTGCTTGATCCAATTCAGCACATCCGCACCATCGCGCTCGATTCCACCGGCCGCACCGAGCTTCCGCTCGAGGGAGGCGGCAACACCACCGCGCTCGCAATCCAGCAAGAACTGTGTGCCGCCGCAGAGCGTTGGCTGGAGCACCGCGAGGACACCGGGACACCAACGGCTGAGCTCGCACGCGTCGTCGATCTCTGGAAGCGCACCCTCCAGGCCATTGACACACAAGACTTTTCCGCGGTCGACCGCGAGATCGATTGGGTGATTAAGCGCGGCCTGCTGAACCGCTACCGCGAGCGCCTGGGCGGAGATTGGGCGCACCCCAAGCTGGCCCAGATTGACCTGACCTACCACGACATTCGCCCTGGGCGCGGTCTCTACAGCGTGCTGGAGCAGCGCGGCATGGTGGAACAGTGGATCGATGATGCAGCAATCAATGCCGCCGTCGATACCGCACCGCAGACCACCCGTGCCAAGCTGCGCGGCGAGTTCCTCGCCGTTGCCCGCGAGCTCAATGCCGCTGTGACGGTGGATTGGACGCGGATGAAAGTCAACCGCCCAGAACCCATGACCGAAGAGTTCTCCGACCCCTTCGTATCCGAGGACCCGCGCTTAGACGGGTTGTTAGACTACATGCGTTCGCACCAAGGTGCTTAAGGCCCCGAACCTCAACAAGGAACCTGCCATCATGCCGTCAGCAGATCGCACTGCGGCTCGGACACCAGTCCGAGATCGAGCCATCGAAAGGCTCACCAACCTCGCCTTTGCCCTCCACGGCGCAGCGCACCAAGGCGGCGTTCCCGACCGCAGCGCTGCCTGGATTCGCACCAACGTCGAGGGTTATCAATCCCGCAGCGACGAGGCCTTTCAGAAGCAGCTTTCCCGCGACATTGTGACGCTGCAACGCGCCGGAGTGCCGGTGGTGCACAGCAGTGGTGTGGAAGGCTCGCTGTATCGCCTTGATCCTGAGAGCTACCAGCTGCCTCCCGTGGACTTCACACCCGAGGAAGCCATGGTGTTGGGCGTTGCCGGAGGGATTGGCACCCCGGGGGGCTTGAGTGATTTCAGCTTGTCCGCGTGGACCAAACTCGCAGCCTCGGGAGCCTCCCGCGACTTGCGCGGTGCGCCCGTCTACACCGCCGTCAACGACATGACCAGGCTGAGCCCAGAGCTCGTCACCGGGGTGATTACCGCCGTGCGCGCGGGGCTGCGCATTTCCTTTGATTACTACGCCACGCCCTCAGCCAAGCCGGTTCGCCGCCACATGGATCCCTGGGGCCTAGTCAACCACCGTGATCGCGTTTACCTCGTCGGGTGGGATGTGGACCGCGAGGCACCTCGTACTTTCCGCGCTACCCGCGTGGACAACGTCAGGCGCTCGCGCGCTGCGGCCACCCACCTCGAGCCCACCGCGCCGCTGCAAGATCTCGTCGTGGAAGCGCTTGACCGGGGAGACACCGTCGATGCCCTCCTTGAGGTACCAGATGGCCAGGCCGCGGAGCTTGTCGATGCCGGACGCAGACGCGCGGATGGCCTCCTTGCGCTGACGGGCGTGCGCCGCGATTGGCTAGTGCGCACCGCCGCGGGATATGCACCAGATGTCGTGGTGATTGAACCGACAGAAGTTCGTTCAGACATCGTCGCGCTCTTGAGTGGGGAGGAATCACACCATGGCTGATCAGCCACGCAAACTGCAGTCTCTTGTTCGCTCCCTCAACCTCATCCCATACCTGCGCAACCACCCAGGGTTGACCCCGATGGAGGCGGCCGAGGATTTGGGAATGACCCCCGCTGAGCTTAAGGATGCCGTCGATAGGCTCTTCTGCTCCGGGGTGGGCCGCAATACTGAGGACCTCATCGACTTAAGCTTCAGCTACCGCGATGGCATCGAGATCTACAACGACCAGGGCCTGACCCAGGCCCTGCGCTTGACCCCAACGGAGGCCGGCGCGTTGTTGCTGACGCTCGAGTCCCTTGAGGCAATGCCGGGGCTTGTCGACGTCTCCGCAGTCCATTCCGCCGCCGCGAAGCTGCGCGAGATCATGGATGAAAAGACCGCCGCCATCTACGATTCCCTGGCCACAACGGATCCGGAGGAATCTCAGGTGCAAGCGGCGCTGGCGGGGGCCGTCGACAAGCGCCGGCAGGTCCGTTTCACCTATTGGAGCATGTCCTCCAACCGCACCAGCGAGCGCACCGTGCACCCAGCACGAATCTTCATCGTGGATGGAGAACCCTATTTGGTGGCCTGGGACGAATCGGTAGGGGAGCACCGCACGTTCCGCTTGGACCGCATGAGCGATGTTGAGGTGCTTGACGCAACCGCAACCCCGCACCTGCGCAAGCTGGACTTCAACCCCGATTCCCCCTTTGGCCTAGATCACACTCTCGTTGCGCAGCTGGAGATTAACCAAGAATTCACCTGGCTAGCAGAACACTACGACATCACTCTCGGCAAAACACTAGAAAATGGGCGGATAGCTGCGACGATGCCCGTCGGATCTGAAGCATGGTTTAGCCGTTTCGCTCTCGGTCAAGCCGACCGATTGCGGGTCGTGGGGCCGCAGAAGCTCGTCGACGCCATTTCGGAACATAGAAAACGGGCGTTGGAGCGTTATACTCAACTGCCAGACTAAGAGCTCTCCTGTGTGCGCCCCGTGCAGCGCTGCGCTGCATGGAAGCGTACGCTTCATCAACCTAGAAAGAAGGGGCACCCTCAATGACCGTGGGACCTTTGGAAATCGGCCTTGTCGTTCTCGTTATCGTGCTGTTGTTCGGCGCCAAGAAGCTGCCGGAGCTAGCTCGTTCGATGGGCCGCTCCATGCGCATTTTTAAGTCCGAAGTCAAGGAGATGAAGGAGGAGAACAACACTCCCGAGCAGCAGGCCCAAATTGCTGCATCGAAGAAGAACGATGAGGACTTCTGGAACAGCCCGGAAATGCAGCCGCGCGCATCCAAGCCGGTTGATGGAAATCAGAACTAATCATCTTTCTCGGTAGGCACACCACGCTCAAGGGACTTGGAACTCCAAGGGAGTGTGTGCCGCTGTGGGCTTTCTAGGGAGGCATTGCATTGAGTACCGCGAGTACACCGCCGAATCCCGCGTCTAGCGCACGCAAGCAAAAGTGGACCTCAAAGCTGCGCCGCAAGCCCAAGAATCCTACGGGGGAGATGACCCTAGTCCAACATCTCCAAGAACTGCGTCGGCGCATCGTGATTTCCTTGCTTGCTCTCGTGGTAGGCACCATCATCGGATTCATTTGGTATCAAAACGCTCCGTTTAATATGGCGCCGCTAGGCGAGATCTTGCGTGGGCCCTATTGCTCGCTGCCTGAGGAAAAGCGCATCTCTTTCACCGCGGATGGCGAATGCCGCTTGCTCGCCACCAGCCCCTTCGAAATGCTGCTGCTGCGCCTCAAAGTGGGCGCGTTGGCTGGCGCAGTAATGTCCTCACCGGTGTGGCTCCATCAAATATGGGCATTCATTGTGCCCGGTCTGCATAAGAACGAGCGCCGTTTCACCTTCTTTTTTGTCTCCACGGCGGTAGTTCTCTTCGTGCTTGGCGCGCTTCTTGCCTACTTCATCCTTTCCGTGGGTTTGGAGTTCCTCATGGGCATGGGCTCGGAGTACCAGACCGCGGCACTAACCGGTGAGCGCTATTTCTACTTCCTGCTGACGTTGCTCCTCATCTTCGGCGTGAGCTTTGAGATCCCACTACTCGTGGTATGCCTCAATGTGATAGGTGTCCTGGAATACGATGACGTCAAGGACAAGCGCCGCATCATCATTGTCGCCATCATGATCTTCGCTGCGGTGGTGACACCCGGCCAAGAACCTTTTTCGATGTTGGTCTTGGCCGGTGCCCTCGTACTCCTCGTGGAATTGGCCTTCCAGTTCTGCCGCATCAACGACAAACGCCAGAAGCGCCAGCGCCCAGACTGGATGGATCTGGATGATGAAACAGCCTCGTCCTTGGACGAAGGTCCGGGTGCCATAGGTGCACCAACTCCGGTGTCTGCATCAACGAGCGTTTCTGCGTCTTCGCGGCCGGTATCTTCCAGGCCTGTTCCCCCGACCTCGACGGGTGAAGCTCCGACACCGCAGCCTCAACAGAGGAACACTCAGCCCCCGCAGAGCGGCTTCTTCGACGACGTTCTGTAGGATTGTCAGCCTTCTTAGGTACCTTGTTCAAACGTTCCCGCTTGGCGCCGGGGACCGTCGCGCTAGTTCGCGGTACCTGACAGGTACCCTGGGGACTTATGACACTGACGCATCTGGACGAGTTCACTCAAGCCCTGCCGTACTCACTGGATGACTTCCAGATCGAAGGATGCCAAGCAGTTGAAGCGGGCCACGGAGTCTTGGTCTGTGCTCCCACCGGCGCGGGCAAAACGGTCGTTGGTGAGTTCGCCGTGTCCCTGGCGCTGCGCCAGGGGACCCGCTGTTTCTACACCACCCCTATCAAGGCGCTGAGTAACCAGAAGTACCACGACCTGGTTGAGGCACACGGCGAGGATGCCGTGGGGCTGCTGACGGGTGATGTCTCCATCAATTCTTCCGCGGACATCCTCGTGATGACCACTGAGGTTTTGCGCAACATGATTTATGCGGGCTCAGGCGCATTGGATCGCTTGACCCACGTGGTGATGGATGAGATCCACTTCTTGGCGGATGCCTCGCGCGGCGCGGTATGGGAAGAGGTCATCCTCAACCTCGAGGAACATGTTTCCATCATCGGTTTGTCGGCAACGGTGTCCAACTCCGAGGAGTTCGGCCGGTGGCTAACCACCGTGCGCGGAGATACCAAGGTCATCGTTACCGATAAGCGCCCCGTCCCGCTGGACCAGTGGATGATGGTGGGACGCAAGATCTACCCACTCTTCGAGCCTGATTCAGGCGGCCAGGTCAATGCTGAGTTGGCGCGCCGTATCCAGCGCCTAGAAGCAGGAGACAGCGATAACGGCCGCGCAGACTATGCACAAAACCGCGCGAGCTTCCGTGCACGTGCCCGACACAAAGGCGGAGGACGCAACGACCGAAACAAAGATCGGCGCAGCGGCGCACCCCGCGCGCAGGACCGCTACCGGCCGCTGGGTCGTCCAGAGGTACTCAAAGAACTGCAGTCAATGGAGATGCTGCCGGCGATTACCTTCATCTTTTCCCGAGCGGGCTGCGATGGCGCTTTGTATCAGTGCCTGCGCTCCCGCATGGTGTTGACCTCCCAAGAGGAGACAGCTGAGATTAAGGCCATCGTCGATAAGGGCGTGGAAGGCATTCCGGAAGAAGACCTCAAGGTTCTTGATTTCAAGCGCTGGCGCGAGGCGCTTTCGCGTGGCTTCGCCGCCCACCATGCGGGTATGCTGCCAGCTTTTAGGCACATCGTGGAGGAGCTCTTCGTCAAAGGTCTGGTTCGTGCGGTCTTTGCCACCGAAACCCTTGCCCTAGGAATCAATATGCCGGCGCGCACGGTGGTCCTTGAGAAGCTCGTGAAGTTTAACGGCGAGGCACACGTGGACCTGACACCGGGTCAGTACACGCAGCTCACCGGCCGCGCGGGCAGGCGTGGCATCGATACCTTGGGCAATGCCGTCGTGCAGTGGGCACCCGCCATGGATCCCACCGCGGTGGCGGGCCTCGCATCGACCCGCACTTATCCGCTCATCTCTACCTTCGAACCCGGCTACAACATGGCCATCAACCTGCTGGGCATGCTCGGCTTCGATGACTCTCTGCGCCTGCTGGAGAAGTCCTTTGCGCAGTTCCAGGCGGATGGTTCCGTCGTGGAAGAAACGCGCGAGATTGAGCGCGCTGAGCACCGGGTCCGTGAGCTTCGGGCACAGTTGGATCAGGCCGTAGATAACTTGGCACCACCGACAATTGATGGTGAAGACCCGGCGGAGATCCTCATGGACTATATGAGGCTGCGCCGCGCACTGACTGAGGAGGAAAAGTCAGCGCGTGCCTCCAAGAAAGAAGAGAGGAGCAAGGAGGTCGCGGCGGTCCTTGCCCGCTTGCAGGTGGGTGAGGTCATCGCTATCGCAACGAAGAAGCGACCAACCCTGGCAGTTGTCATCACCCCAGCAAACCAGACCGCCGATCCACGCCCCTGGGTCACCACGGAGACCGGGTGGTCAGGCCGCATCGATGCAGCCGGTATAGATAATCCGCCAATTGTGGTCGGCCACATGAAGCTGCCGCGTGCGGCGCAGAAGAATCCGCGTCGGCATACCAAGTATGTTCAGGATGCCTTCAAGCGCGACTACTACAAGCGGCCTAAGAAGATGCGCACTGAGCCGCGCAATCGTCCCAACAAGAAGATCGCGCAGCTGCGCGATGCCCTCCGCGAGCACCCGGTGCACAATTGGCCGGCGACCGACCGCGAGCAGCTGGCCGGTGTGGCCCAAAAGCTCGCCCGACGCGAGCGCGAGCTCCACAAGTTGGAAGCCAAGGTGGAGCGCGCCACGGATACCCTCGGCCGCACTTTCGAGCGCATCGTGGACCTGCTGGCGGAAATGGATTACGTGGAGTTTGAAGGCTATGGCGAGGACCGCGAGCCGGTCATCACGGACGAAGGCGAGCGCTTGGCCAAGATCCATTCCGAATCCGACCTACTGGTGGCACAATGCCTCAAGCGGGGTATCTGGAATGACCTTGACCCGGCAGAGCTGGCCGGCGTTGCCTCCCTGTGTGTCTTCGAAAACCGCAAGGCCACCCGCGGCGAACCAGGTGCGGCTAGCGACGACATGGCGGACGCCATGAACGCAACGTGGCGCATCTACACGGAGCTTGTCAGCGATGAGAAGCGCCATAATCTGCCACAGACCCGTGAACCGGAGCCCGCCTTCGCGCTGGCGATCCACCAGTGGACGGCGGGCGCACCCTTGGCCTATTGCATGGCCGCTGCCAACGAGTCCGGCGCAGAGCTGACTCCAGGCGACTTCGTCCGTTGGTGCCGCCAGGTCATCGACCTGCTCCAGCAGGTAGCCAAGACAGGCTACGAAGAAGAGATTCGCCGCAATGCCCGGCGCGCCATTGACGCGATTCAACGAGGCGTTGTCGCCATCGGCGCTTAATTTCCTTCGACCAAGTCCAGCATCGCGGAGGCTGCCGCCGCGATGGCCTTGCGGTGGGGCGCGACCAGCGCCACCGTGGCTAGCTTCAGGTTTCTCCCCAATGGGTTGAGGATGAGGGCTTGTGTGCCGATGATGGCGGCGTCGACAAGCGCTGGCCCACCCGAGTCACCCTTGACTGCCGGAATCGTGTTGAAGACAAATCCGGCGGGGGAGACAGTGGTGTGGAAGTCGATGGACCACGTGCGAAAGAAGGGCAGTAGAAACAACCCCGTTCGCTTCTGTGCGCGACGGGACTTTCCGCCATATCCCCAGGTGTTGACTGGCGCGCGAAAATGCGGTGTGCTTTTAGCGAGCCCCGGAAGGTCCCGGGGCGGTGCTGGTATATCAAGCAGGCACACAGCTATATCGGTCCCGTCAATCGTGCGCACGGCGGTGATCCGCCGGTTGAACCCGCCACTGACTTTGTAGTGTTCACCACCGCCCACGCCATCGCGAAAGAAGTGCGCACAGGTCAGAACTAGCCGGGTTCGCTGCTGGGAGCGGGGGTTTAAGGATGCATCGATGAGCACACCCGAGCAATAGCTACCGCGGGTACGGATCTTGACGGCTGCGGGATAGGAATTCACGGCGCCCAGCTTAACTGGACGAAGGCGAGCGGTAGGCTAACTGCCATGACTGATTATGCTTCCCGCTTGGACCGCGCCCGCGCGATTGCCGCTGCCAAGGGTATCGATGTATTGCTCGTGGGTACCGGCGCAGAGTTCGCTTATCTTACGGGTTCCTGGGTCTCTTCCCATGAGCGGTTGACGTGCCTGGTCATCCGTCCCGAGGCCAAACCGATCATCGTCGCACCCAGCACCGACATTGAATCGCTTCAAGGCGTTGCTGCCCAGCTAGTGGGATGGAGTGACGGGCAGGACCCTTATGCACTGGCCTTAGACGGTACGCATCCCACCACCGTGGCTGTGGGCTCTTCGCTAACTGCGGACCACGTATTGCGTTTCCAGTCCACGATTCGACGCCAAGTCGAGCCGTCTTCGCTCACTTCGACGGATGCTCCACATGTGGAGTATGTGCTTGCTACCGAGGCGCTGGCTGGGCTCTTTAGCCGCAAGGACCCAGATGAAGTCGCGGAGCTGCGCGCTGCGGCAGTGGCTATCGATGCCGTCCATGCAGAGGTGCCACGTCTCCTGCAGCCTGGCCGCACTGAGGCCGACGTAGCGGCAGATTTGCGCGAGCTTATCTTGCGCGAGCACAAAGAGGTGGACTTCATCATCGTTGGTTCCGGCCCGAATGGTGCGAACCCGCACTATGACTACGGGGAGCGCGAACTCAGCGCTGGTGATCCCGTGGTGGTGGATATCGGGGGCACGTTGCCCTCCGGCTATCACTCTGATTGCACACGCACCTACGTGGTAGGCGCAGATCCTTCTGCGGCGCCTGCTGATTTCCAGGAAGCCTATGCGGTGTTGGAAGAGGCCCAAGCTGCCGGGCGAGCTGCTGCACGGCCCGGGGCGACTGCCCAGGAGATCGACCGTGCGACACGCAGTGTGATCGAAAGCGCCGGCTGGGGTGAGTACTTCACGCACCGCACCGGACATGGCATCGGCTTGTCGACGCACGAGGAGCCCTTCATCATGGAAGGAAACGAGCTGGAGCTTGCAGAGTCCATGGCCTTCTCGATCGAACCTGGTATCTATGTACCCGGAAAATGGGGCATGCGTCTCGAGGACATCGTGGTGACCACCGAGTCCGGCTACGAGTCTTTGAACCAAGCTCCGAGGGGGTTGCGTTAATGGGCGCGCTATTGATTCTTGGTGGGCGCAGCGATATTGGCGGCGAGCTTGCACGCCGGTTGTGCGCAGGCCGCCCGGTAGTACTTGCCGCGCGGGGTGAGCACGGCATGGATGAGCTCACCTCAGAGCTTCTGCGCAACGGAGCAACGTCCGTTCACACGCTTTCCTTCGATGCCGCGGATGTGTCCTCCCACCGCGCAGTTATCGAGCAAGCTGCAGCGCTCGCGGGTGAGGACATCACGACGGCGGTTGTCGCCTTCGGAATCTTGGGTGACCAGGAGCAAGCTGAGCACGACGAAGCCCATGCCTTCGACATCGCTCTGGTTGATTATGCCGCGCAGGTATCTATGCTCACCGTGCTGGCCGACGTCATGAAAAGAGGCCATATCGTGGCCTTTTCCTCCATTGCGGGCTGGCGTGCACGGCGGGCCAACTATGTCTATGGCTCAACCAAGGCTGGCCTCGATGCCTTCTGCCAAGGTCTGGCGGATCGCCTGCAGGGCAGCGACCTAGCGCTGATCACCGCGCGCCCCGGTTTCGTTATCGGGTCCATGACACAAGGGATGAAACCCGCGCCCCTGTCGGTGACACCTGACGTAGTCGCACAAGCTGTGGTCAAGGCCGTCGAATCCTCGTCGGGTTCGCGGCCGGTGTCCCGCACGCTGTGGATCCCACGGACGCTTCAGCTGTTGGCCTGGGTCATGAAGCTTGTCCCGCGCCCCATCTGGCGGCACATGCCGCGCTAGCGATGTCCGAGCGCGGGGGAATTGGCATCGAAGATGAAGCCGCGCGGAGCAAGGACGCGGAGCACGACGTCCGCATCGCCCTCCGCCAAATCGTGGATGACCAAGCCCTGCCACGGAGTAACGGTGATCGCTGCTCCCAGCTGAGCAATGAGCCCTGCGTACTCTGCGGGCAACACGCCATCTTGGAGGCCCGCGCCGAGATCGACGCGGCCGGGCGCAGTGTGTTCGGTTAACCAACCAATGGGCACATCCGATTGCGCGAGTCCGGCAGGTGTAGCCGAGGACAACCGGTCAATGGCCTCTGGATTCTCAGCGGAGACCTCGTCCACGTAGTCCACGAGCTGCGAAATCGCGTCGCATAATCCCAGCGCCGGTCCAGTTGCTGCCCCCTCACGGATGAGGCGTGCGGAGTCGGCTTCCTCGACCTGCCCTGCACTGCCGCCGGATAGTTGGAGTCCCGCCGCCACGCCGTGTGCGAGGAGATCGCCAGCTCCACCATCGACGCCGAAGACCGCAGCGCGGGTGATAGCCGGGGAGGTTCCTTCCTCTTCAGATAAGGCATCAGCAACGCGCTGCGCTACCCGGCGCGCCTGAAGAGAGAGGGGAGAGGCCAAGACGTGGGCAGCGGCGGTGGGGAGGGGGACGTCGCCAAGCGCCTGCTCGTTACTCACGCCGCGCACACTGATAACACTGTGCTGCTCTAGGTACACATAGCCATCGCCATGTTCACGGGCGGCCTGGCCCAGTGCTAACCACTGCTCGGGCGTGACGACGCCGCCGGCGGGGTGGAAGCGCATGGTCTCGGATTCAGGATGCTTCGACTCAGTGAGGGACATGGTGCGCAAGTTTAATCGTTACGGGAGGGTCGCCAGCGAACCGGCAGGTCCAGCAAGTATGGTGGGCTGCATGCCGTTTCTTCTGTTCATCGCGTACATCCTCCTCGAAACCCTGGCGTTTTGGGCAGTCGCCGAGTGGATCGGTGTGCTGTGGGCGCTGCTTGCTTTGGCGTTAACCATGCTGTTCGGGATGACGATTGCCAGCTGGGAAGTGCGCCGCATGATGGCCAGCCGCATCCGGCAGACCGAAGACGGCGTCTATGTGATGGAGGATCCCACCCCAGGCAAAACGGCCGGCAATGTTGGTCTGACCATGGTGGGCGGCATCCTGCTTTCGCTGCCTGGGTTCGTCTCCACTGTTTTTGGCGCTCTGCTCATCTTTGCGCCCACGCGCTCCATAATCCGCACGCTCCTTGCCGCATCGATGTTCAAAAAGATTGAGGACATGGGCGTGCGCGTGTACGAGGCCTCGCCCATGTCGCAGCACCGCGATTCCTATGGTTCCTTCGGCACTGTTGGTGGCAATACAGCCGGCAGCGGGATGGATCAGTCAGGCCAATCGCACGAAGTCTTGGATGAAGAAGAAATCCGCTCGTGGACTCAACACGTTAAGCCCGAGGACTTCGAGGACGGAAGCAAGTAGTGCTCCCCATATTCGCGCGGCTTGTTCTTGCCGCTCTGTCGGGCGCGGTCACGTATCTTTCGGTGGAACCACGCGGCTGGTGGGCCGCGGGGATCATTGGGATGGCCATGCTGGTGGCAGCGCTGGCGCCGTGGAGAAAGCCCCTGCATCTAGGATGGGCAGTACTCATCGCCATAGTCCATAGCGCTGTCTTGTACCTCTTCACGCTGCCGTGGATTGGTGAGCTCGTGGGCAACATGCCTTATATTGCGCTCGCTATCTTCCTCTCGCTGTACAGCATCCTCCTCGGCGTCGGTGGGGCAGCACTGCTGCGCTTGCGCTATGGGTTCGCGCTCTTTCCCTTTTTCTACGTGGCGGTGGAAATGCTGCGCTCCTCCGTACCTTTTGGAGGCTTTGCCTGGGTGCGCCTGGCATGGGGTCAGATCGAAGGACCGTTGGCCAACCTCGCCCCGTGGGGTGGTCCCGCGCTCATTACTTGTGCGGTCGTCTGCATGGGCGCGGGTCTGGTGGGGCTTGCGCGCGCGCCACGGTTGGCCTGTGCCCTCTTAGCGGTGCCGTTGCTTGCCGGACTTGTAGCTGCGCAGGGCGTGAATCGCCCTAGCCATACCACGGGTACTGTGACGGTAGCCGCTGTCCAGGGAAACGTTCCGCGGCTTGGCCTCGACTTCGCCGCGCAGCGCCGCGCGGTGCTGGATAACCACGTCCGCGTCACCGAACAGGCAGCCAAGGATGGTGCACGGCCTGACATCGTCATCTGGCCGGAGAACTCCTCCGATATCAATCCTTTTGCCAACGACGACGCACGGGCGCTTATCGACGCCGCCGCCCACGACATCGACGCCCCCATCCTCGTCGGCACGTTAACGCGCGATGAGGTCGGTGCGCGCAACACCATGCAGGTATTCAACCCGGATGGATCGGTGGGGGAGCATCACTACAAGAAGTACCTGCAGCCTTTTGGCGAAACGATGCCGATGCGTGACTTCTTTGCGCGGATTACCGATTTGGTGGATCTCGCAGGCGACATGAAACCCGGTGATGGGCCAGGAATGGTGACCATGGCCGGAACTGCGGTCGGCGTTGCCACCTGCTACGAGGTGAGCTTTGACCAGGCCTTTCGAACCGCGATTAACAACGGGGCGCAGATTCTCACGACGCCAACAAATAACGCCACGTTCAGTGATTCCGATATGACCTACCAGCAGTTGGCCATGAGCCGTCTGCGCGCCATGGAAGCAGATCGCGCCGTCGTTGTGGCGGCCACGTCAGGGGTCTCGGCCATCGTGCACCCAGATGGTTCCGTGAGCCAGGACAGCGGCATCTTTGAACCGGCTTATCTCGAAGAAGAGCTTCCGCTCCGAGAGGGGCGTACATTTGCGGTGCGTTATGGTTCGCTCCTGCAGTGGCTCATGACTATTATTGGAACGGTCTGCGCGCTGTACGCGATCTATTCCACCCGCTTGTCCGGACGGCGCAGCGCGCCTTAAAGCAGAAACCAAAAGGAGCAAGGAACTAGTGAGCTCGACCCGCGAATCTACTCTGGTCATCATCCCCACCTACAACGAGATTGAGAACCTGCCGCTGATTACCGGCCGCGTGCGCAAGGCCACCCCGGAGGTTCACATCCTGATCGTGGACGATAACTCCCCGGACGGCACCGGAGAGGCCGCGGACAAGCTGGCCGCCGAGGATTCTCACCTGCACGTCCTTCACCGCGAGGGCAAGGGCGGCCTCCTCGGCGCCTACATCGCCGGCTTCGAGTGGGGCCTGGAGAAGGACTACCAGGTGCTCTGCGAGATGGACGCGGACGGCTCCCACGCCCCGGAGCAGCTGCATCTCTTGCTCGAGGAGATCGACAAGGGTGCTGACTTGGTGATCGGTTCTCGCTATGTGCCGGGTGGAGAGACTGTGAACTGGCCGGCCAACCGCGAGCTACTGTCCCGATTGGGCAACAAGTACATTTCGGTGGCGCTGGGCGCTGGCATCAACGACATGACCGCTGGATACCGCGCCTTCCGTCGCGAACTGCTAGAGCACCTCGACTTTGAGGAACTATCCAACGCCGGCTACATCTTCCAGGTAGATGTTGCCTTCCGCGCCATCAAGGATGGCTTCGATGTCCGCGAGGTTCCGATTACCTTCACCGAGCGCGAGCTGGGCGAATCCAAGCTGGACGGCTCCTTCGTCAAGGATTCCCTGCTCGAGGTGACCAAGTGGGGAGTCGCTCACCGCTCCGAGCAGGTCAGCGACTTCACCTCGGAAGTATCCAAGATCACTTCCCGCACAGTGAAGGATATGGAGCTTGGTTCCAAGGCCGCCACGGCTAAGAATGCCGTGTCTGACTTTGTGTCCGAGGTATCCAGCCTGGTTAAAGGAATGCTCAGCCGTTAAAATCCAGTCTCTCCAAGGAAAGGCACGCTGACCTTTCGAGCCTCGCATAAGGCAAACAAGCCCGAAAACCTGTCATGGTTTTCGGGCTTTTGCGGTAATAACCACCACCAGTGCTAATGTCGTAGGTGGCACTTTATCTGGTGCACAGTGACTTGCTTCACTTCATTCTCACACTACGGATCGTTCGGCACGTACCTGCCGATGGAGGAGAGTATGCTATGGCAACCGTAACGTTCAAAGATGCGTCCCTGACCTACCCAGGCGCTAAGGAACCCACCGTCAAGAAGTTCAACCTGGAAATCGCCGATGGCGAATTCCTCGTCCTCGTCGGCCCCTCCGGCTGCGGTAAGTCCACGACGCTGCGCATGCTGGCCGGCTTGGAAAACGTCACCGACGGTGCCATCTACATCGGCGACAAAGACGTCACCCACGTTGCCCCGCGTGACCGAGATATCGCCATGGTCTTCCAGAACTATGCTCTCTACCCGCACATGACCGTGCGCGAGAACATGGGCTTCGCCCTGAAAATCGCCGGCAAGTCCCAGGACGAAATTAACAAGCGTGTCGACGAAGCCGCCGCCACCCTGGGTCTTACCGAATTCCTTGAGCGCAAGCCGAAGGCCCTGTCCGGCGGTCAGCGTCAGCGTGTTGCCATGGGCCGCGCAATCGTGCGTAACCCGCAGGTCTTCCTCATGGATGAGCCGCTGTCCAACCTCGATGCCAAGCTGCGCGTGCAGACCCGTACCCAGATCGCAGCCCTGCAGCGCAAGCTTGGGGTTACCACCGTCTACGTCACCCACGACCAGACTGAGGCCTTGACCATGGGTGACCGCATCGCTGTACTGAAGGACGGTTACCTTCAGCAGGTTGGCGCACCCCGCGAGCTCTACGACCGCCCCGCCAACGTCTTCGTCGCCGGCTTTATCGGCTCCCCGGCAATGAACCTGGGCACCTTCTCTGTCAAGGACGGTAACGCAACCTCCGGCCATGCTCGTATCAAGCTTTCCCCGGAAACTGTCGCTGCGATGACGCCGGAGGATAACGGTCGCATCACCATCGGCTTCCGCCCAGAGGCCCTCGAAATCATCCCCGAGGGCGAGTCCACCGATCTCTCCATCCCGATCAAGCTTGACTTCGTGGAAGAGCTTGGTTCCGACTCCTTCCTCTACGGAAAATTGGTGGGCGAAGGTGATCTCGGCTCCTCGAGCGAAGACGTTCCCGAGTCGGGCCAGATCGTCGTTCGTGCAGCTCCGAACACTGCGCCTGCCCCGGGCAGCATTTTCCACGCACGCATCGTGGAAGGCGGCCAGCACAACTTCTCGGCGTCGACTGGCAAGCGCCTCCCTTAAGCCCATATGCCGGCTGACCCGCGGAACATGTCGCGAACGTCAGCACGGCTGTGGCAAAGCTCTAGGCCAAAATCAGCAAAGAAGGTGGAGTGACTCGACATGAAAGAGTCCATGAGCATCACCTCTTCGACGTACGCGTCGGCATTGCTGGCGTTGCCTTGGGATACGCCCCTGGAACAGTGGCCCGATGATCTCATCGCCGCACTGCCCAGGGGCATTTCCCGGCATATCGTGCGTTTCGTGGGGATCAATCGCGGCATCGTCGCAGTCAAGGAGATTGGTGCGCGTACCGCTCACCACGAGTACAAGATGCTGCGTGAGCTGCAGCGCCTCGGCGCTCCCAGCGTGCGTCCCGTTGCAGTCATCACGGGACGCCAGCCGGCTGTAGAAAGCTACGGAGAGCTCACCGCAGCTCTGGTGACTGAACACCTAGAGTTTTCTCTTCCGTACCGCGAGATCTTCTCGCGGCACCTGACAGTCGTCGAAGCGGAGAAGCTCATCCGTGCCTTGTCGGTGCTTTTGGTGCGGATGCACTTGCTGAATTTCTACTGGGGTGATGTATCGCTGTCGAATACCCTTTTCCGGCGTGATGCCGAGACTTATTCGGCCTATCTTGTCGACGCCGAAACAGGGGAGTTCCAGCCCAATCTCTCCGAGTCACGCAGGCTTTACGACGTCGACATCGCCCGCGTCAACATCATCGGTGAGCTCATGGACTTGCAGGCAGGTGAATGCCTAGATCAAGATATCGATGTTATCGCCCTCGGAAGCTTGGTCGAGAGTTCCTACCTTGAATTGTGGACAGAGCTGACCGCCGAAGAATCCGTAGATGCCAGCGAGTACTGGCGCGTTTCCGAGAGGATCGACCGCCTTAACCAGCTGGGTTTCGACGTGGGGGAGCTCAAGGTCACCAAGGACGAGTCGAAACAGGTCGTGCGCATTCGCCCTGTGGTAGTCGATCCCGGCCACTATCGTTCGGAGTTGTTGAGCTTGACAGGGCTGAGCGTCGAGGAGCACCAAGCGCAACGCCTATTGGGCTCTATCCAGGCCTATCAGGCCATCGAGTGCGGCCCTCATGTTGGGCTGACCCAGGCGGCGCACTTGTGGATGACACACGAGTATGAACCGACCATTGCTGCGGTTCCCGTCGAGATGCTCCACAAGCTGGAACCGGCACAGATCTTCCACGAGATCGTTGACCACCGCTGGTTCCTCGCCCAAGAGAGGGGAGAAGCCGTAACCCTCCCGGAAGCCACGGCGTCCTATCTCTCTTCCGTATTGCCCGCCCGCCGCGACGAGGCTCGGCTGCTTCAGACGCCGGCACCGAATGACGACTTGTCATAACCGCCCGTGTGCCCCAACACCGCTCAATAGCTCAAGTCTATCGAGCCGCTCTCAGCCGTTTCTTATATCGTTTTGTATGTTTTAGGCCCGATTGCCCCTTAAATGGGGAGCGATCTCATGCCCGAATATGGATATAGTCACAATCGGGCGTTTTAGGCCCGATTTCTTTTGATCGTGTGGAATACCTCACTAAGGTAGGAGACAGGCTAACCAGTTCATAGTCGGATAGTGACCAGCTATGGACCAACTGGTAGCACTGGGCAAGAGCCTTTGTCATGGAGGATCGCCCAGACATAACCGCATACGAGCCGGTTGTCTATCTACGGCTCAACATCCCGCTTTTCATCAAGAAAGATGAGGACCACATGAAGCGTCTTACTCGCATCGCATCCATCAGCATGGCTTCCATGCTGGCCGCCGCAAGTCTCGTCGCCTGCTCAGGCTCTACTGACGACGAAGGCGATGTCTACTTCCTGAACTTCAAGCCAGAACAGGATGCCGCTTACCAGGAGATCGCAAAGGCTTACACCGAAGAGACCGGCGTCAAGGTCAAGGTCGTCACCGCAGCCTCCGGCTCCTATGAGCAGACCCTCAAGGCTGAGATCGGCAAAGATGAAGCACCGACCCTCTTCCAGGTCAACGGCCCGGCTGGTTTCATCACCTGGCAAGACTACATGGCAGACATGTCGGATACCGAGGTAGCTAAGCAGCTCACCGATGACATCCCGCCACTGACCACTGAAGATGGAGAGGTACGCGGCGTCCCGTTCGCTGTCGAGGGCTTCGGCATCATCTACAACGACGAGATCTTCGACAAGTACATCGCCACCTCCGGGGCAAAGATCAAGTCCACCGATGAGATCAAGAGCTACCAGAAGCTCAAGGAAGTCGCCGAGGACATGCAGGCGAAGAAGGACGAGCTCGGCATTGAGGGCGCCTTTGCCTCCACCTCACTGACCTCCGGCGAGGACTGGCGCTGGCAGACACACCTGGCCAACGCTCCGATTTGGCAGGAGTACCAAGACAAAGGCGTCGAGGACACCAACGAAATCGACTTCTCCTATAACAAGGAGTACAAGAACCTCTTCGATCTCTACCTGGACAACTCCACCGTCGAGAAGTCTCTTGCCCCGTCTAAGACGGTCTCTGACTCCATGGCTGAGTTCGCTCAGGGCAAGGCCGCCATGGTCCAAAACGGTAACTGGGCATGGTCCCAGATTTCCGAGACCTCCGGCAACGTAGTCAAGGAAGACAAGATCAAGTTCCTGCCGATGTACATGGGCCTGCCGGATGAGGAGAAGCACGGCATCAACGTCGGTACCGAAAACTACTTGGGTGTGAACTCGGAGGCTTCCGAGGCAGACCAGAAGGCTACCAAGGACTTCGTGGACTGGCTCTTCACCTCCGATGCCGGCAAGGAGCACGTGGTTAAGGACCTTGGCTTCATTGCCCCGTTCAAGAACTACTCCGCAGAAGACACTCCGAATGACCCGCTGGCAAAGCAGGTCGCGGAAGCTATCGACAACGAAGACCTCACCACCTACCCGTGGAACTTCCAGTACTTCCCGTCACAGCAGTTCAAGGATGACTTCGGCCAAGCCCTGTCTCAGTATGCCTCCGGCACCCTGAAGTGGGATGACGTCGTCAAGCAGTTCAAGGACAACTGGGCTGCTGAAAAGGAATCCAACTGGGGCTAAACCTTTAGTCCCATCCCCTCGCCATCCGCCTTCCCAAACGGAGGGCGGGGAGGGGAGTAGGTGAGAGGCATGGCACGTACTCGTCAGTTTGTTCCACGCCCTCAGCCCCCCTCTCCTCGCCGCCATCCTTTGGGAAACGCGTGGCACCACCTGAATTTAAGGTTTCACCACCATGCAAGCAACGCTGAAGAAATACTTCCCAGTCTTTGTCTTGCCCACCCTTCTGGCATTCATGATTGCCTTCTTGGTGCCGTTTATCGTGGGTTTCTTCCTCTCCTTTACGAAATTCACCACCATCACTAACGCCAAGTGGGTTGGCATCGACAACTACGTCAAAGCTTTCTCCCAACGCGAAGGATTCATCTCAGCCTTCGGTTTCACCGTCCTCGTGGTCATCGTCTCCGTGATCACCGTCAACGTCTTCGCCTTCCTCTTGGCGTGGATGCTGACCCGCAAGCTTCGCGGAACAAATTTCTTCCGCACGGTCTTTTTCATGCCGAACCTCATCGGCGGCATCGTCCTGGGCTATACCTGGCAGACCATGATCAACGCCGTGCTTTCGCACTATTCCACGACTATTAGCGCGGACTGGAAATTCGGTTACGCCGGCCTCATCATGCTGCTGAACTGGCAGCTGATCGGCTACATGATGATTATCTACATCGCCGGTCTACAAAACGTCCCGCCGGAGCTTCTCGAGGCCGCTGAGCTCGATGGTGTCAACAAGTGGGAAATGCTGCGCCACGTCACCATTCCGATGGTCATGCCGTCAATCACCATTTGTCTCTTCCTGACCTTGTCGAATTCCTTCAAACTCTTCGACCAAAACCTTGCACTGACCAACGGTGCACCTGGCGGACAAACTGAGATGGTCGCCCTTAACATCGTCAATACGCTGTTCAACCGTATGAACGTCGAGGGCGTGGGGCAGGCCAAGGCCGTCATCTTCGTCGTCGTCGTGGTCGTCATCGCGTACTTCCAGTTGCGCGCGACCCGCTCCAAGGAAATCGAGGCTTAAGTCATGACTACCAGTACTTCAGCGCAGGCCGCACCGGCCCCGAAGAAGAAGGAACACCAGCTTCCCACGGACAACCAGACCAGGATGTCCGGCGGCGCCAAGTTCATTGTCTACGCCATCCTGGTGTTCTTTACCATCGTGTTCCTTGGCCCGATTCTCTTCATCTTCATCAACTCCTTTAAGTCCAAGTTCGCTATCTCATCCGATCCTTTCTCCCTACCCATCGGTGAAACCTGGGTCGGTTTCGAGAACTTCATGGTGGGCTTGACCAAGCAGGGCTTCCTTGAAGCGACCTTGTGGTCCTTCGTCATTACGATTCTCTCCGTGATTGTCATCGTGTTTTTCTCCGCGATGACCGCCTACTACATCACGCGCGTTAAGACCTGGTGGACGAACCTTCTGTACTACCTCTTCGTGGTGTCCATGATTATCCCCTTCCAGATGGTCATGTTCCCGACGGTCAAGATTGCAGACATGCTTCACCTCAACAACCCGATCGGCATCGTGGTGCTCTACCTCGGTTTCGGTTCCGGTCTATCGGTGTTCATGTTTGCCGGATTCGTGAAGTCCATCCCCTTGGACGTCGAGGAAGCCGCGATGATCGACGGCTGCGGCCCGCTCCAGAACTACTTCCGCGTGGTGTGGCCTATGCTTAAGCCGACTGCCATTACCGTGGCCATTCTCAATGCCATGTGGGTATGGAACGACTACCTGCTGCCGTACCTGGTCATCGGCCTTTCCACCCGCTACAAGACCATCCCGGTAGTCATCCAGTCCTTCGTTGGCTCCAACGGTAACCGCGATATGGGCGCCATGATGGCGATGCTGGTTCTGGCCATTATTCCTATCGTCATCTTCTACTTCTCCACGCAGAAGCACATCATCGAAGGTGTTGCTGCCGGCGCTGTCAAGGGCTAATCCGCAGTGCGGTAGGTTAGAAAACCATGAACCGCATGCTGGGCCCCGAATCGAAGTTCTATGCTGCTCTGAGCCTCTTCGCTGACCTCGTCATCGTTAACGTTCTCCTGGTTATCACGTGCTTTCCCGTATTCACTGGGGGAATGTCCCTACGCACCGCTCACGCGGTGACTGGTCAGATGGTTCGCGAAGAAGGTTCCCGCCGCGGCTCGGCCTTCGTTCGGGGCCTTTTGACGCGTCCCGGGGTAAACACTACATGGTGGCTCATTTACCTCGCCGTAGGCGCCTTGGCCGCCTATGAATTCGCCATTATCGCAAAGGCTGAGCTCGGGACGATGGGCGTAGTGCTTCGCGCTGCGCTGGTCTCAGGCCTCATTGTCATAAGCTGCATTAGTGTGTGGTTCTTCCACCTCGATGCGCCAGGGTTGAGGTTTAGTCAACGGTGCACAACGGCCATGATGAAGGCGGTAGCGCACCTTCCGCGTACGCTTTTAGCAGTGTGCCCTTGGGCACTGCTGGTACTGTACCCACTCTTTTTCCCTGCGCAGTGGGGAGGCTACCTGTTCTTTCTCGTTGTGCTCGGTCCGGCCCTCGCAGTCTATCTCGCTGAGTTGGCGCTACAATGGCCCGAACTCAATTCCGATTCACCCGATGGCAGCGCCGCATAAGGCGCTGCGGGCAAGCCGGCCCCAAAACGAAAAATAGGGTAGTGGTATCCACTTCTTCGTGGATTCACTACCCTTGAGAATTCTATGCGGCGCGCAAAGGCTGCTAGGCCTCTCCTTCTTCCTGCGCCTTCTGCTCCTTGAGGAGGCGTGCCGCCGCGCGACGTCGCGAACGCAGATTCTCAATGCGCTCCGTCAAGAGTTCATCCAGCTCCTCAATGGAGCGACGCTCACGCAGCATGTCCCAGTGGGTCCGCGGCGGCTTCACGGGCTTGGACTCTACGCCTTCGCCCTCAACCAGAGTGCCGAGCTTACCGTTCTTGCACATCCACTCCTCGGGAATCTCCGCATCGTCAGCGAAGGGCACCTCGTAGATGTCGCCGTCTTCGGTGCGGTACTTCACCATCTGGCGCGGGGCCAAGTCGTGGTCGCGGTCGGTTTCGTAGCTCACTGCGCCCATGCGGCTGCCACGGAGTACGCGATCTGCCATGCAACATCATCCTTTTCAAGTGTTGAGGTAGGAAAGGGATCAGGGTCGACCTATATCACCCAAAGATCTATCATTATAACGAATGGCCCCTTGCCTTTGTTCCCACCCTCGGGTTAATGGGCTAAGGTGATTGAGGTGATTGGTACACAGGATCCGCAGCCCGACACGCCGCCAAGGCGCAGCCCGGCAACCTGCCAGTGGTGTGGCAAGGAAATCGCGCAGGGCGGCCGGGGTAGGCCACGCAAGTTCTGCTCGCCATCCTGCAAGCAGCGAGCCTACGAGCAGCGCCACAACGTGGTTGGAACGCCCATTCCTGCGGATGCCGTCATCCTAACTCCAGAGAAGGCTGATCGCCTCCGCGACGGCCTTTTTGAGCTGCGGTGTTGCGCTGAGGATGTTGCTACAGCGGCGTCGGAAAGCGCCAGCGCAGAAGAAATGGAAGAACTGTGTGCCGAACTGGTCACACTGGCCCGCAAGCTTGAGGAATTGAGATAGCACATGAAATCTTTACTAGGCAACCGCAAACTGATTGTCAGCATCTTCGTGATCCTGATCGTGGCCTCCACAGCGCTGGCGCTAGGGCCGCTGGCGTTCTCTCTGATTATGGGCCGGGGCGTCCACACCGAGCCCATCAACGCGGATAAGGTCCAGGCCGCTACCACAGACGTCGATGGCGAATGGCACGTGGCGCAAGGATCGGCATTTAACCACACCTCGGCAGGTTTTACTATCGACGAAATCCTCCCAGCGGATAAGCGCACAACATCCGGCTCAACCAAGCATGTCACCGGCCAGGCGACCATTCAGGACGGCATCGTTGAAGAAGCGCGCATCGCCGTGGACATGACTTCCTTAACCACGGACAAAAAGGTGCGCGATCAGAACATGAAGACGAAGCTCTTTGAGGTCACAAAGTACCCAGAATCCACCTTTACGTTGACCGAACCCGCTGACGTTTCCGCCGTGCCTGACGACGGCTCACTGGCCACCGTCCCGCTTAGCGGCGATCTCACCATCCATGGACAGACCAAGAGCGTGACCCAGGACTTCCAGGTGGTCCGCGATGGTGACACCATTATCTTAGGCGGCGATATCCCGATCAACCGCCTCGATTTTGGCATTGAAACTCCCGAGATGATCGCCGCGCGAATCTCCGAAACCGGCGAGATCAACGTCCGCGTCACCTTTGAGAAGAAATAGCCACGGTTGCTTATGAACTCTCGCCATCTCATTCCAGTCCTGTGGATCCGGCTCATCGTGCTTGCAGGGTTCGGCATCTTTATTTGGTTGCAGGAGATGAAGCTCCTTGCTGCCTTTTCGGTGGTGCTCGTAACTCTCACAGCGGTGCAGCTGGTGATCGCCTACCGTCAGCGCTAAAACTGGCACTCGCCGCAGGCACGGAAACACAGCCCAATTACGTAACAGTGACTATATATGGGCAATAGAAGAGGTCCGGCCAACTGCCACCAGGGAGGCACAGATCAAGGTGAGCGGCCGCCAATAGCGGCGCCCCCGCGCACAAACGGTCACGACCTCACATCAAAGCGCGGTGCGCAAAGCGACCACCCGGCCGTTAAAAGCTTCATAGCGTGGAACCAGCAGCACGGAGACGACCAGCAACTCGGAAACCAACACCAGTCGCCAGACGGCCGCCAAGTGTGCTTAATATTGCCCAGGGTGGCGCCCTGGTAACCCGCAGGCGAGTTGTCGCCGCACAGTCAAGGCATGGGCGTAGACCCGAACAGTGCACGTTGAAAGATCTCACTCCGCCCATTCAATATCTTATTGTCCGATAATGTACATTATGTCATTCTAACCACGCTTCCGCTCCCCAGCTTTCAACCGCTAGTCACTCGCTTTAACTTTTTCACTCAATGAGACTTTCATTTCACCCGGTGAGACGGTAGTGTTTCCTCCATAACCAATCAAGCTATTGAAATTTTCAAGGAGGGCGCCTCTCACATGACCGCCGTCAACACCACGCTGCCAAAGCCAGCGGGCACAACACAGCAACTCACCAAACGTGATCGTGTTCGTATTGCCGTGGCTTCGACCATTGGCACGACCATCGAGTTCTACGACTTCTATATTTATGCCACGGCAGCCGTAGCCGTCTTTCCTTTTCTCTTTTTCCCGAAGACCGAGGATCCCACCGTCGCCCTGCTCCAGTCCTTCGCCACCTTCGGCTTGGCCTTCATCGCGAGGCCGCTGGGGTCATTGCTCTTCGGACACTTCGGCGATCGCGTCGGCCGCAAAGCCACGCTCGTCGGTGCGCTCCTGACAATGGGCATCGCCACCTTCATCATCGGTATCCTGCCCACGTACCAGACCGCAGGTATCATCGCCCCGGCCTTGCTGGCTCTGATGCGTTTCTGCCAAGGCTTAGGCTTGGGTGGCGAATGGTCCGGCGCAGCACTGTTGGCCTCCGAAACCGCTGAGGAAGGTAAGCGCGCTTCTGCTGCCATGTGGCCACAATTTGGCGCACCTTTCGGCTTCTTCTTAGCTAACGGCTTTTTCCTAACCTTGGTTGCCACCATGGATTACTCACGCGGTGACACCACCGGCACCTTCATGGAATGGGGCTGGCGCCTCCCCTTCCTCGCGTCTGCGGTCATGGTTCTCATCGGCCTCTATGTCCGCCTGCGCTTGGAAGAAACGCCCGTCTTCCGGCAGGCCGTTGACGAAGGCAAGAAGGTCAAAACACCTATGGCTGAAGCATTCCGCATCGCCTGGAAGCCAATGATCATCGGCACCTTCGTCATGGTCTCCTGCTACACGTTGTTCTACCTGGTCACCACCTGGATTCTCTCCTACGGCATTGGTGATAAGACCAAGGAGCTGGGCCTGGGAATCCCTTACCTGGAATTCCTCGAGATTCAGCTAATCTCCATCTTCATGTTCATGATCGGCATCCCCGTATCTTCGATGCTTTCGGATAAGTACGGGCGCAAGCCAATCTTGACCGTAACCTCACTCATCATGATTGCCTTCGGCTTTAGCTTCCCCTTCTTCCTCGGCATCGACAACGCTGACCGAAACTCGGTCCTCGGATTCCTCGTCGTCGGCATGTTCATCATGGGACTCATCTTCGGCCCTATGTCCGCTGTCCTTCCAGAGCTCTTCCCCACCAACGTGCGCTACACCGGTTCCGGCATCGCGTACAACGTCTCATCCATCCTCGGTGCTGCAGTAGCACCTTTCATCGCAACGTGGCTGGTCAGCTCCTATAACGTGAATTTTGTTGGATACTATCTCATCATCGTCTGCTTCATCTCTCTCATCGCAATCATCATGATGCAGGAGCTGAAGGACCATGACCTCTCGCAGGTTTAGCCGGTCTTAAGACACATACTTCTCCCCGACTTCTTCTGGTGTTTCACACCAAAGGTCGGGGAGATTTTGGTTTCGGTTCCGTCGGCGGCTTGGCCCCGGCAGCGCCGTCCCGAAAGACACCGATTGGGGGATCCAATCGTGGGAGCACTCTGCCGCTGCTTCCAAAAGCGCAGACTAGAAAGTGCATACCTGCAGGTGGCCGTCGCTAAGCATCCGGGCAGTGCTTGGCGACGACCAGCGTTCCTGCACTTTCAGGTCTGGACAAATGGAAAGGGCGGCTAGCACAGTAGTTGCTAGCCGCCCATGAGATGCTGCTTTGTGACAGAGGCGCCTGCTAACTACGCAGCAACAGTTGCTCGCTCGGTCTGGAGTTCGTTGACAATGGGCTTGCGGCGCACGATGGCGGCGAAAATCGCTCCGGTGACATTGGCCCACACCGCGGCCACGACACCCGGCAGCGCCGCCTCCGGGGTAAAGAACTGCAGCGCCAAGGCCGAAGCCAATCCGGAGTTCTGCGTTGCCACTTCGATTGCCGTAGTACGCGCCGCCGCCTCGCGTTGACGGGCAAGCTTCGCCGAGTAATAGCCAAAAAGGAAGCCGATGAGGTTCTGAATGGCCACACCTGCGAAGACGACCAGGCCAACGGTGACGAGCTTGTCCTGCGATTGTGAAACCACAGCCATGACCACGCCTCCGATGCCGGCAATAGCTACCCACGGAAACGCCGGCAGGACCTTGTCCACTGCCTTGCTGGCGATAACGCGCAAGAGAAGCCCGAGTCCTACAGGAATGAGCACTGTCTGAACCAGCGACCACATCATGCCGGCGCCGTCGACCTCAGCGGTCTCCCCCGCCAGCCACAGCATGAGCAAAGGCGTCATAATCGGTGAGACGAGGGTCGATACCGAGGTCATCGCCACTGACAGTGCCACATCACCCTTGGCTAGGTAAGCCATGACGTTGGATGCGGTACCGCCGGGGACAGAGCCGAGGAGGATGAGGCCGACGGTGGCGGCGTCGGAAAGCCCCAGCAGTTTTGCCACGAGTACGGCGCTGGTCGGCATGATGGCAAATTGGCAGATAACACCCAAGAAGATGGGCAACGGACGCTTCGCCACGAGCGCCAGGTCCGGAATGGTCAAGGTCAGACCCATCGAGAACATGATGACCATCAGCAATTGCGAGGTGTACTGCCCTATCGGTTCAAAGGTGTTGGGGCTCATGAAAGCAACAAAAGCGCAGGCAATGATGACGATGGGGAAGATATACACGGCGAATTTCTCGCCGGTCTCCCCCTCTGTGCGTGGGTTCGTCACGGTGTTTCCTTTCCAGAAGGTGTCTCACTAGATGAATTGAGTATCTCATATGATGAACCTCACGTACCCGGTTTGACCCATATTTACTATCAAGCGATAGATTAGAAACATGTCCAAGCTACTAAGCCCCGATTCCTCTCGTTTCTCACGTCCAGCCGGCACCACAAGCCAGGCCGACGCCGTCCCCGCACGCTTCAAGAACGGCTCCCCCGCCGAACTCCTCGCGGACATGGAAGCCATCGTCGGCGCAGAAAACGTGCATGGACGTCTCAGCGACCTCGTGCGCTTCTCCTCCGATGCCGGCCCCTACCGCTCCATCCCCAACATCGTGGTCTCTCCGCGCAACGCAGCGGACCTGTCTGCCTTGATGAAATATTGCGATAGCCACGATCCTCACATGACCTTCCGCGCGGCAGGAACCTCGCTCAACGGACAAGCTATGGGCGACGACATCCTCGTCGATGTCAAAACCCACTTCGGCGGCATGGAAGTACGCGAGGAAGGCCGCAAGCTGTGGTCGCGCCCCGGCGTCATTTTGGGCGATGCCCAGGCCGTGCTTTCCCGCCATGGCTTCATGCTGGGGCCGGACCCGGGTTCCACGTCCGTATGCACCATCGGCGGCGTGTTGGCGGATAACTCCGGCGGCATGCGCTGTTCTTTGGAGCGCGACAGCTACCACAGCATTGAAGAGCTCATCTTCGTCCTGCCCTCCGGCACCATCGTGGATACCTCGCGGGGCGATGAGGTCTTCCGCAGGCAGGAGCCAAAGCTCCACGCCGATCTGCTAGCCTTCCGCGACAAGCTACGCGCCAACACCGAGATGGTGGAGTTCCTGCGCACCAAGTTCTCCATTCGCAACACCAACGGCCTGCGCATCGATGCTTTCCTCGACGAGGACGAGCCCGTGCACATCCTCAAGCGCCTCCTCATTGGCTCCGAGGGCATCTTCGGTGCCATCACCGAATCCGTCATCCGCACGGTGAAGCTACCGCGCGTGAAGGCCACGACATGGGTCGAGCTGCCCAATCTCCGCGATGCCGCCAACTACGTGCACCCCATCATGGAGACCGGCGCGGAGGCCTGCGAGCTCCTAGTGGCCCCGGTGATGCGCCGCTCCGCCGAGCACTATGCGCACGCCCCGGAGTCCTGGCGCAACCTCGATGACGATGCCGCAGCACTCCTCGTGGAGGTCGGCGGCAGCGACGAGGCAGACCTGGACAAGGCCATGGAACGCCTGCGCGCAGTGCTTGCCGACGCCCCACTACTGCGCCCCCTCGAATTCCTCACCACCGCAGAAGGAATGCGCGGCGCCTGGGAGCTACGCAATGGCCTGTACGGGCTGCTGGGTGCGGATCGCCCGAATGGCACGGCCTATATCACCGAGGATGTCTGCTTCCCACCGTCGCAGGTCGGCGAAGCTGCAGCGGACCTGTTGGACTTGCAGGCCAAGTATGGCTACCCGGAATCGGTTATGGGGCACGCTGCCTTTGGCAACCTGCATTTCTTCTTCACCCCGCGCTTCGACGTTGAGGAGGAGCGTGAGTCTTATGCCGCGTTCTTGGATGATTTGGCTGAGCTGGTCATTGATAAATACCAGGGCTCGATGAAGGCCGAGCACGGCACTGGCGTCAACATGGCGCCCTTCCTGGAGCACGAGTGGGGCACGGAGGCCTTCGAGCTCTTCTGGGAAGTCAAGAACATGATCGATCCCAAGGGCATCCTCGCACCGAACGTAAAACTCACGCGCGACCAGACCATTCACCTGCGCAACTTCAAGTCCTTCCCCAAGGTCGAAAGTGAGATCAATCCCTGCGTGGAGTGTGGCTTCTGTGAGCCTGTCTGCCCCTCCCGCCACGCCACGGTGACCCCACGCCAGCGCATCGTCTTGCGCCGCGAGATGGCTCGGCAGGAAGAAGGCTCAGAAGTCCTGGCGCAGCTGCAGAAGGAGTATCAGTACGACGCCGTCGACATGTGCGCGGCCGACGGCACGTGCTCTATCCCCTGCCCGATCAGCATCGATACCGGAGCGGTCATGAAGCAGCTACGTTCTCAGCAGGCAACCCCTGCCCGCGAGAAAGTGGCGCTCACGACGGCGCAGCGCTGGGAGCTGGTAGAGAAGCTTGCCCGCGCTGGCATCGTCTCCGCCAACAAAGTTCCTCACAAGCCTCTGGAACTGGGGGCCAACATGGCGCGTAACGTAGTGGCCCCCGACTTGCTGCCGACCGTCCCGGGCCCACTTCCGAAGGCTGCATCGCGTCTGCCGGAAACTCCGCGCGAGGGTGCTGGTGCACTTTACTTCCCCGCGTGCATTAACCGTATCTTCGGCCGCCCAGCAGGGGCCGCTAAGGATTCGGTGGACCTGCCGCGCGCCATTGTCGAGCTTGGTCGCCGCGCTGGCCAGCCAGTGTGGATCCCAGAAGACGTCGCGGGCGATTGCTGCGGCACCCCGTGGTCATCCAAGGGCTACAAAGAGGGCTTTAAATATCAGGCTCAAAAGATAGTTCGCGATCTTTGGCACTGGTCGGAGCACGGCCGCCTGCCCATCGTGGTTGACGCGGCAAGCTGCACCCACGGGCTGCTCGACTCGGTTCCGGAGGCGCTCTCCCCCGCCGACCGTGAGCTCTGGGAGGACTTAAAGATCCTCGATGTCGTGGAGTGGTTGCGTGATGAAATTGCACCACACCTGCCAATCGTGAAGAGCATGGGCAGCATCGCCGTCCACCCGACGTGCTCGACAGATCACATGGGGATTAGCCAGGACCTCCTTGACTTGGCCAACCTCTGCGGTGACGCCAAGATCCCTGAGGGGGCACAGTGCTGTGGCTCCGCCGGCGACCGCGTCATGCTTCACCCGGAGCTTGTTGAGTCCGCTACCCGCGAGGAGCGCGCTTCTCTCGACGCCGAGCACTTCGACGCGTACGTCTCCGATAACCGCACCTGCGAGATGGGTCTAGAAATGATTGCGGGCAAGACCTATGACTCGATTGCAGTGCTGTTGGAGAGGGCTTCCCGTCCGGTCGTCACTCCATAGCACCATGCCGGTGGCGGCACCCCTCGTGGGAGCCCCGCCACCGGCACGTCAGTCGTGGTGGAAGCAGCTTAGAGATAGTCGTAATTGATTTCGGTGTCTGGGGCGAAGAACACGCAACCTCCCTTAATCGGGCGGAGGTAGATCGTGTCTCCCTGGTGCACGGCAATGCCGCGCGGCACCTTCACAGTGATCCGGTCACCGCGGACTGCGATGACGTCGTCCGCCGATTCCTCCCGGCCGCCGTAGACGTACAACTCGGAGCCAAGGTGCTCCACAATGTCGACCCGAACTGGTAGACCATATTGCTCACCGGGTTGGTTCACGCCAACGATTTCCCAGTTCTCTGGGCGCACGCCGACGATGACGCGATCCGATGCCACCTTCGCGGCCTGCTCCGGCGGCATGTAGTAGTCCAAAGCATGGTCCTTGCCGCCGACAACGCGACCGTCGACGAAGGGGACGTTGTCGATGAGAGTCATAGCCGGCGAACCGATAAACGTCGCCACGAACGAGTTACCCGGATTCTCATACAACGTGTTCGGCGCGTCGACCTGCTGAATGATGCCTTGTTTGAGAACGCACACGCGGTCCCCCATGGTCATGGCCTCAGTCTGGTCGTGGGTGACGTAGACCGTGGTGGTATTAAGCTCGCGCTGCAGCTGCAAGATTTGCGCACGCGTCGATACGCGCAGCTTCGCATCCAAGTTGGACAACGGCTCATCCATGAGAAAGACCTTAGGCTGGCGAACTATAGCGCGTCCCATAGCCACGCGCTGGCGCTGGCCGCCCGACATCGCGGAAGGCTTGCGATCAATGAGGTCTTCCAGTTCCAACATCTTCGCGGCATTATTCACGCGCTTTTCGATGGTTGCCTTATCCACCTTGGCGTTCTGCAAGGCAAAGGCCATGTTCTGGCGCGCTGTCATGTTGGGGTACAGCGCATAGGATTGGAACACCATGGCTACATCGCGATCCCGCGAGCGGGCTTCAGTAACGTCAGCCCCGTCGATGAAGATCTGCCCTTCGTCGATTGGCTCAAGGCCAGCGAGCATGCGCAATGTCGTAGATTTGCCGCAGCCCGAAGGCCCGACGAGTACGAGGAACTCGCCGTCCTTGATATCTAGGTTTATGCGGCTAACCGCCGGAGGCTTCTTCGGATCATAAATCCTGGAAGCTTGACGGAATTCAACTGTAGCCATGGTGTCCTTTCAAAGTATCCGAAGCGTTACTTGAGCTTCGGGGTGATGTCGCGGTCGATAACGCTCTGGGTCTCCTTCTGCAGGTCACCGAATGCGGTCTCCACGTCCTCATTACCTACGGTGATGCGATCAAGAACGCCACCGATACGCTGGCCGCCGCCTGGTACGAAGACGCGAGCATAGTCCTGCGGCTTGGTGTTCTCGTTGAGCTGCTCGATAGCGGTCTGCGCGTTCGGGTTCTCCTCCAAGAACTTCTTCTCTTCCGGATCGTCCAAGGCGTCCTTGCGCACCGGCATGTAGCCCGTCTTCTGGGAGAACTTGATGGTGTTCTCGGTATTAGTCAGGAAGTCAATGAACTTAACCGCGTTAGCCTTGCGCTCGTCAGAAATGCCAGCCGGCACGGCCAGTCCGGCACCGCCAGTCGCTGCCGAAGGACCAGGGCCCGGCAGGTAGGTGGTGATGAACGGAATCGTTGCCGTCTCCTTCAGGCCACCCAAGGAACCGGTGGACTCCAACAGACCGGAGGCCTTGCCGGAGCCGAATGCGACGGTCGGGTCAGTGGAGATTTCGATATGCCCAGCCTTGACTTGCTCCTGCAGGAACTTACCTGCCTCGATGGATTCCTTTGACGTGAAGTTCGGTTCCCATTCATCAGAGTAAGAACCACCGAAGGCCCAAATCATGCCCTGGAAGTACCAGTCGAGGTAGTTGGAGCCATCCGGAACGGTTACGGCGGGCTTGTCGAGCTTGTCCTTGATCTTGGTGGCCCACTCGTCGAACTCTTCCCAGTCCTTCGGACCACGGTCGGTAGGAAGCCCCGCTGCCTTGAGGTCATCGGTGTTCCAGTACATCAGGTTCGTGGATCGGGAGTACGGCACGCCGTAGTGCTTGTCCTTGTACTTGTAGTCTTCACGCAGGGTATCGACGTAGCTCTCCGAGTCAATGTCGTTCATCTCCCAGAGGTCATCGAGCGGCGTGGTGGCCTCATTCAGTGCGAAGTTGAACCAGGTGACGTCGGAGGCAACGAGGACGTCAGGCAGATCGCCGCCTGCGAGGGCAGCATTGAAGCGCTGCGCAACTTCCTCATAGTTGGATCCCGCGGTGACCAGCTCAACCTTGAGATCCGGGTTTTCCTTCTCAAACTCATCAATGAGCTCTTGCTCTAAGTCGCGCGAGGATCCCGGGTGATTGGACCAGAAAGTGATGGTGTTGGCATCGCCGTCATCTTTCGAGCCGTTGCTTGCGGTGGTCGATCCGCCTGCACAAGCGGTCAAGGACACGGTGGTCAGTAGTGCCGCGCAGGCAGCGACGATGCGAGTAGTGGTCTTACGAGACATGGGGAGGTTCTCCTTTGGAGGTGAAGAGTTGGGGACTTGATTGAGTTGGGCATAGAGAAAGCAGGCGGTCAGACTAACCCTTGACTGCGCCCGCAGTCAGGCCCTTGATCATCGGCTTCTGAAGAATGAGGAAGATAATGATCATGGGCAGGGTTGTCAGCACGGTGCCGGCCATCACTGGTGCCCAGTTTGTAACGCCTTCCGCGTCCTGCAAGCGGGTCAGGCCCACCGGCAGTGTGGCTGCAGCCGGTGTATCCGTAATCAGGAAGGGCCACAGGTATTGGTTCCATTCATTGACCACGGTGATGAGGACGAACGCGGACAGCGTTGGCCATGACATCGGCAGGACCACTCGGAACAAGGTAGTAAAGAATCCTGCTCCATCCATGCGAGCGGCCTCGAGTATTTCCGGAGGCAATGATTGGAAGTGATTGCGCATGAGGAAGGCACCGAACGCCACGCCGGCCAATGGGACAATGACGCCAGCGTAGGTATCTCTCCAACCCCACGACGCAACCAACGAGTAATTCGAAATAATCGTAATCTGGTTGGGCACCATCAGCGAGGCGATGATAAGCAGGAACAGTAGGTTTCGGCCGGGGAAACGAATGAATGCGAAGGCATAGGCAGTCAGAACGCCGAGGACTACCTCTACCACCGTCAGGATCAGAGTGATGATGACGGAGTTTTTCAGGTAGCTCGAGAAGCCAGAGGTCTGCCAGACGTAGGAATAGTTCTCCGCCTTGAAAGGATTAGGCCAGAAGGAAATTGGATCCGAATACACGTCCTGGAAAGACTTGAAGCTGGTGATGAAAATAAAGTACAGCGGCACCATAATCATCAGCACTGTCAGTACCAAGGCGATGTAGCCGATGACCTTCGTCGCTGGATGACTGTGATCAATTGGCTCGCCTTTGCGTTTTCGCTGGGCATCAGTAATGACCGGCGCTGCGAGGGATTGGGAGCCAGGAACGGGTGGCAGTTCGCCTTTGGCTTGCGGGAGACCTACCTGGACGGAAGCCGGAATTGCGCGACTTTCGGACATTTACTTATCCATCCTTTCCTGCAGCTTTATCTGCAGCACCGTAATGACAAGCACTACGAGGAACATGATGGTGGCTACTGCTGCGCCATAGCCGGCACGGTTGTTGATGAAGGTCTCCTGGTACACCTGGAAGACCATCGTGGAAGTTCCGTAGCCGAACGGTCCACCACCGGTCATCGCATTGATGATGTCGAAGACCTGGAAGGAATTGAGCAGCACGGTAATCAACAAGAAGAAGGTGGTGCCGCGAAGCTGCGGCAGGACCACACGGAAGAAGTGTCGCGCGGCCGGGGTGCCGTCAATCTCCGATGCTTCGTCAAGATCACGGCGCCGTCCTTGCAAGGCAGCCAGATAGATAACGAAGACGTAGCCTACGTTTTTCCAAATATAGGTCACCGTAATCATGAACAGCGCCCAATTCTGTTGTTGGTAAAAGTTCGGCACATCGACCCCGATGATCCCCAAGAAGTATTGGATGAGGCCGTAGTTGGGATCGAAGACAAACTGGAAGGCCACGCCAATCGCCGCGCCTGCGATGACGTAGGGAGCGAAGACCATCGAACGCACCGCAGCGCGACCAAAAAGCTTTTGGTCCAGCAGCAATGCCAGAGCCAGTCCCAAAACCATCGAACCGGCCACCGCGAAGAAAGTAAAAACGACAGTGTTGAACACCACGCGTCCGGTATCCGGTGCTTGGAACCAGTCGATGTAGTTCTGAAGACCGACAAAGGTCATCGTCGGCGATGAAATATTCCAGTTAAAGAAAGAGATGCGAATGTTATCGACCAACGGCCGATAAGTGAAAAGAACGAGAAGGAGAAGGTTCGGGCCAACGAGCAATGCCGCAAGACCGATCTGTTTCCAATCGAGCTTCCGTTTGCGTGGATGACGCGCGAAGTCCTCGGAGACGACCGGCTTCTCAGTGACTGCAGGGATCGCAGCCGTTAGCCCGCTTGCCGGGGTGGAAATTGCCATGCAGAAGAAACTAGACCAAGGCAGTAAACAAAAAGTTTATTGAAAGTATTGACTTGATAAACAGCAGGAAAATTTCCGGAGCCGAGCACTCGAAAACCCGTGCTGCGCGTGGGGAACATCACAAGCAACACAATGGAAGACCTCACATCACGTCGCGTCAATGAGAGAACTCCGCCATCAATTTAGATAGACCATTTCGGTCCATGACGGATCAGATGAGGATGTAGCCTAACGCTGGCTAACTGCGCGAAAGCACGTCGATTGCCAGCTCTGGCAGGTCGGTTGACATGAGCGATACTCCGTTTTCGCGGCACCACTCCATGTCCTTCGGCAGGTTCACCGTCCACACGTAGGACGGGGCATCAACACCGACAAAGAAGTCGGCGTCCCTCCGCGCTTGGTGAATCGAAGGCCCAAATCCCGTTGCACCCTCGAGCATTTCCGGGACTCCCTCATCAGGTTCAAGGAGAAGGAATGACCGCAAGGACGGCAAGAAGTATCGAAACCGAGCAATTGCTTCGGGGTTGAAGGAGATCAGGCTAAACCGTGGGTCGGCATCGAGCTGTCGGCCGCGTAGGACTTCCGCTACCGATTCTTCAAGGCGTGCACCAAAAGGAGACGGATGCTTCGTCTCTATGAGCAGCTGCTTTCCAGGGTATGACATGACGAGGTCCACGAGTTCGTCGAGAAGCATGATGCGTTGCGGATCCCCGTGGGTACCGAAATTGAGTGTGCGCAGCTCCTCTAGGGTCATGTCGCCAACAGCGCCGGCGCCATCCGACGTCCTGCCCACCGTCTGATCGTGGATAACTACGACTTCTCCGTCTTTGGTTAGGTTGACGTCGCACTCCACACCAGCCACGTCGAGCTTGAGAGCTTCTTCGAAGGACCGGAATGTGTTTTCGGGGTACCAGCCGTTATAACCTCGGTGCGCGATGATTCCTGGGCGCTCTGACATACTCTTATCCTCCGGGCGGCAAAGTGAATTGTGACGTTGGCGCCGCCCCAGTGTAGACCGCTAACGCCGGCCGCCGCGGTGGCGGTGGGTCGCCACCACGTGCACGGCATCCAGCATGCCCAGGCTGAGCAACGCCTCGCGCAGGGCAAATTGGAAGGTCCACAGGCGTCGAAAGACCTGATCGAACCCGGCTGCCCCGGCTTCGCGGTGGCGGCCATCGAAAAAGCTGCGCTGGTAGCGAAGCGTTTCGAGGTAGTGGCTTCCGGTGTGGGTTTGCGCGATGATTCGCAGGTTGGA